>MPLU02183778.1_pt1 | contig 43126 bp, 24 predicted proteins | sample 1617381 | NCBI WGS metagenome assembly MPLU02 (sample SAMN05944801, study PRJNA350692) | marine metagenome | biome: marine; feature: ODZ; material: water; isolation source: 90 m water sample filtered on 0.2 um supor filter | place: Pacific Ocean | collected 2012-04-08 | depth 90m m
ATATCGTTGTGAGTATCCCAACCATATTCAGCGGTTTCCGTCGGCGCCAAGTCCTGCCCCCGATTGGAATGATTCCAAATGACGGTGGTCATGGGAACACCCGCCTCCACAAGCCTTCGTGCCAGCAAGCAGGCTTGCCCCGGGCGATGTCGACCATAGGCGTCACGGGTCGCTTTCTTCTCCAGGCCGAGATTAAAGGCATTACGCACGCGTTTGGAAGCCAACACCTCGAGTGCCTGGCGGTACTGTTGCGTGGTATCCGCAACTCCGCGAAATTGTTCCATTGCCTTAAGTTGATTGTCGTAAGCCTGCTTGAGTCGCAATCGCGCACCGAGCCGCGGCAACGGCAGCGCAGCCCGCGGGTCAATAGCCGGCATCGCCAGACGCTGTCGATTCACATCCCCCAGAAGGAGCGGTTCATACTCGCGCCCCAACAGTCCTGCGTACTGCCCGGGACCCGGCTCCAATGGAACCAGCGCTGGTCCATTGACGTGGATGGCCTCGTACGGAAAACCCGGACGGGCACCAACCTTTCGTACAATCGCCCCATACGTTGGCAGATCCGTGGGACGCACCGGGGGATTCGACGATAGGCGTTCGTGATAGCGGCCGGTCAGGGCCAGGTACGTAGCCGACCCATGGTCGAGATCTGCGTGCGACATACTTCGGACAATGGTGTATTTGTCAGCTATCTTCGCCAGGCCAGGAAGTCGATCCGTGAAATGCATACCTGGCACCGCAGTGGAGATGGGTCGAAAAATACTACGGACGGTGTCCGGCGCATCCGGTTTCGGATCCCAGAGGTCAATCTGGCTTTGTCCACCGCTGGCATAGATCAACAGGACAGATCGTGCCTTATCGAAACCGGGAATTCGGGTGGCCGGTGATTCATCCGCCGAGACACTGGCTCCTGCCCGTCCACCCGCCAGCATTGCAGCGGTGGAAAACCGAAGCCATTCACGGCGTGAAACGCCGAAACGACCGTTTCTGTCAGGTAGGGTTAACCGAATCATTCAATGAACGCCCTGGACGTTTCCTTACTGTGACTCTTTAGTCGGCTTCGTTTCCTTGGCCTTCTCTTTCTCTTCACGGAAATTGAGTGCTGCCGAATTCAAGCAGTAACGCAATCCGGTTGGCTCCGGGCCATCTTCAAAAACGTGCCCAAGGTGAGCGCCACAGCGGTTACAAAGTACTTCCGTACGAACCATCAAAAACTTACGATCCTCCTCCGTGGCAACGTTCTCGCCAGATATTGGATCCCAGAAACTCGGCCAGCCGGTACCCGATACGAATTTCGTTTTCGCGTCAAACAACGGTAGCTCACAACAGATGCAGTGATATTTACCTGCGCGTTTATTGTCCCAATATGCACCGCTAAAACTTCGTTCAGTACCCTTTTTACGAGTCACGTAATACTGCTCTTCAGACAAACGTTCTTTCCACTCGGCTTCCGTAAGTGCGCTCCAGTTAACCTCCGCGATCTCAGGAGTGTCACCTGGTACAGCGCCAACGCGAGGGGTCTTAACGCTCGGAGGCGCGTTGCGAGCCTGGTACTCTCGGGTTGTTAACAGGACCACCACGCCAAGGGCGATCATTACCAGGCCGTTTTTCGTCGATTTCTTCATGTGACTAACCTCTTATTTCACACCAACTGGATGGAAACCCCATCAAAAGCCCCTACGCTACCAACAATACTGGCTGCTGAGATTCCCTCATTTTTCAGACGCGTGACAAGGTCAGCGGCGTGCTCTGCTCCAACTGAGATCAACAAGCCGCCAGACGTCTGAGCATCGAAGGCAAATTCCTGCAAGTCGCTGGCCACGCCGTCCGCGATGCTTAATTGCGAATCTGCGAAACTTCGGTTCGTTTTACTTGCCCTGGTTAGATTTCCCTTTCGCGACAACTCGAGTGCACCATCCAGCAACGGCAGACTCGACACATCAATAGTTAACGTCACCCCACTGGATTGGGCCAGTTCCCCAGCGTGGCCGGCGAGTCCGAATCCGGTAATATCAGTGACCGCCGTAGCTCCCAGGTCAACGGCCGCGCGACTGGCGGCTCCATTTAACTGAACCATACTCTCCACGGCGCTCTGTAACGCCACGTCCGGACAACGGCCCGCTTTAAACGCCGTGGTAATAAAGCCTGTTCCGAGCGCCTTGGTCAGTACCAGTTGGTCACCAGGCTGGGCACCCTGGTTGGTCAACATTTCCCCACGCAACACGGTTCCGGTCGCTGACAGTCCATACTTAATCTCTGTATCCCGAACCGTATGCCCACCGGCGATTACGGCTCCCGCTAGAGCCACCCGGTCCGCGCCGCCCCTGAGGATTTCTTGAAGGATTTCCAGCTCCAGCTTGTCATCCGGGAAGCCGACAATATTCAGTGCGGTGATGGGATCGGCTCCCATCGCGTAAATGTCACTCAGCGAGTTGGAGGCCGCAATTTGTCCGTAGGTGAAGGGATCGTCGACCAACGGAGGAAAAAAATCTAACGACTGCACGACACACAGGTCGTCCTTGATCAGGTAAACAGCGGCATCACTAAAACCTTCTGAGCCAACGAGCAACCGCTCTTCATCGAACTTGGGCAAAGCCTGCACAACCTGTGCAATCCCCTCCTGGGGCAGCTTACCCGCTCAGCCTGCGCAGCTCGCATAGTCCACTAATCGCTTTTTCCGTCCCCACAACACCATCGCTTCACCCTCTCACTAAAAATGGTTTCCCGCGGCCACCATGGCTGCCGGCATCCTACTTCGCTTCTGCTTCCAGGTTTCCATCTATGCGGCTATTCTCAACCGCCTTGCCCGGAAGAAAACTCCTGGTTGCTGTAATTACATTATTACTAAAGACCAGACGCTTACTAGGCTTATCAGACAACGAAACCGCCGCTGGCTGAACCCCCGAAAATGTGTTCCCGCTGATCGCCACTTCCGACGTACCATCCAGGAGAATACCAGCTGCCGTGAGATCCGTGGCTGCTCGTTTCACCTCACCGTCACCCAGGTAGCTGTTGCTGAAGCTATTTCCCGTGACTGCAATCCGACCACTGTCGGGCCCGATCCGCAGGGCATTAGTTTTCATTATCGTGAACGTATTGGCTGAGACGCTGCATCCGTGGGCATCAACCAGGTCGATACCGGCTCCATTGTGTGCAATAACATTCGAACTCAGGGTGTTTCCATAACAATCCCGTGAAAGCACGATGGCTGTTCCGACGCATTCCTCGATCATGTTAGCCGACACCACGCTACCATACGTATTTTCGATGACGACTCCGTTACCGAGGTGATCATCAAGACAATTACCTGACATCGTCAAATTGTAGCCGTTCACGCAATGTACGGCATCGTCATTTTCTTCGAACTGATTGGCGGAAACCACGATATCATGACACCCCAGGCAGTTCAGTCCCACCTTTTTATTGTAGGTAATCAGGCAATTTGAAATACGCGGATCTTCGTAGCAGGTATCCAGCCGAATGCCGTCACCTCCGTGATAGCTGACCGAAACTGCGTCGAGCAGGATCTCGTTAACCCACCTGGCCTCGATTCCATGTCCACTTTTAGCGTTGCCTGTTACACGAAGGTTGGTCATCCTCACACGCCACAACTGCTCCTTCCGCTGAGATTTCGTTACCCCGGGTTTTTCAATAATAATCGCCGGCATACCCTGTTCATTAACGTTTTTGATATGGGTTGCAGACCCCGCACCCTGGATGCACACGTCGGATCTGGAAAGCACCAACGGCTCACTTATTTCAAAGGTCCCAGCTGGCAACTGCAACAGGCCGCCGTCTTCAGGTATCGCGTCAAGTGCGGCTTGCAAGGTTTCGTACTGGGAGGCGTCGATCGTGGGACGCGCACCCGGCAGCTTAATCCCCAGCAAGGAGGCCTTCTCCGGCGCCGCGTAAGCTCCACAAATGGCCATCATCACACCACAACCCAAAACCAGTACTAAGTAGTTGTTCACTTTCCTCATTCCGTTTCTCCCCGATTCAACAATTAAGAACACGTGTTCAAATAAAACCCACGCGCCACGACACGACTTCCTTTTCAGGATACCCGATCCCGGCATAGATACGAGCCGTTCCAGTTGCTAAACTAACCACAGAGTACCCTGAAAAAACCTTTTCCTACGAAAGGCGGTACGAAATGGCTACGGAAAGCTTGATTGCTCTGCTCGCCCTCACCGGAATGGAAATCATTCTCGGGATCGACAACATCATTTTCATCGCGGTCATCACCGGTCGCTTACCACCTGAGCAACAAGCGTTCGGTCGGCGGCTGGGTTTGGGCGCGGCCCTGGTGACACGGGTCCTTCTCCTGCTTCTACTCAAGGTTATCCTCGGACTTACCGCGCATCTTTTTTCCCTTACATCCTGCGGCATTCCAGCAGCATGGCTTACCGAGGAAATGAACCACGTTTCCATCCGCGATCTGATTCTGCTTGCAGGCGGCCTCTTCCTGATCGCCAAAAGCGTCTACGAGATCCACGAGAGTCATCACGAGGCAACACATGGTGACGTGGCGCCAAAGACCAAGCGATTCTCGGTCGTCATCCTTGAAATCGCCGTCTTGGATATCGTGTTTTCTCTCGACTCCGTGATTACGGCCGTAGGTATGGCCGAGGAACTCTCTATCATGGTTGCCGCAATCGTGATAGCGATCATCGTCATGATGATCTTCGCCCGTTCGGTCAGCGAATTCGTCCAGGCGAACCCAACCATCAAGACGCTAGCACTCAGCTTCCTGATACTGATCGGAATCATGCTGGTAGCCGAGTCCGTTGGCCAGGAAATCGACAAAGGCTACATTTACTTCGCCATGGCCTTTGCGCTGGCAGTCGAGGTCTTGAACATGCGAATGCGTAAACCGGCCCAACGCCTTTACGAGTCATCCGATTGAGCCGCTGGCGCAGACGGGTTCGACGCCTGCCAGGCGGTGACAATCCATTTGGCGGTCAGTCCCAGGGCAACCCCCAACACGACAATCATCAATCGAGTCTTAATCGCCAGTTTCTCCTTGCCACCGCGCCGACCGCGTTTTTCACTTGGTCTTTTTTAAGCTGACCAGGTATTCAACAATGTCGGCGAGCGTATTCTTGGTCAACGTCTTCACCAGGTCCGCCGGCATCAGGGAGACCTCCGATTTCTGCATCAACTCGATGTCAGCCCTCGCGATACTTTTCTCGATCGCCTCGCGCGTCTTGATCACAACCAAGTCGGCCGTCTGGCTAACCAGCACACCAGACAACACGTTGCCACTGGTCAACTCCAGCAAATAGGTCTCGTAATTATGGCTGATGCCAGCGCTCGGATCGAGGATCGAGACAAACATCGCCTCACGTGACAGCTTACTACCGATTTCCGAAAGATCTGGCCCAACGTCCTTCCCAGCACCTCGAACCTTGTGGCACTTTGCACAGTTGGCCGTCGTTTCAAAAAGCTTCTTGCCCGCTTCGCGGTTTCCAGAGATTTTAACCAGTTGGGAGATGGGGGGCAGTGGTGCAGCATTCGAACCTGCCGGCAGCTTAAAGTATTTACCTGCCTCCTTTTGAATCGCACCGTCGCTTGAAGCTAAAAGGATATCCCCGACGGTGAAACTAGTATCATCCAACACCTGCTTATCACGTGCGAGGACCAGTAATTCACGCTCACCCAGTCGGCTACGGCCCAGGCTCCGCGCTGCTCCGTTACGAACGGCCCGAGTTTGCTGCTGGTCAATCATGAGAGTTTTCAGATAAGCACGAACCGCACCATCGTCGACGTGTCCTAACGCCTGCAAAGCCTGAGCCGCACGCACTGCATTTTTGCCCTCCACGACCGCCTGCATTTTCTTGAGTGATTTAAATTTAACCACCAGTAACACAGCCTGGGCACCCACCGTATCGTCGGCCCGCTCAAGCGCCACTTCCAAAAGAACTGGTACGGTTTCTAGCAGCTTAAAATGTTCCGCCAGCTTTACATATTCTGGTTTACCCTCGTGCCGTTTCAGGTGACGTAGCACGGCCGCCTTCGCTTTCTCATTCGACTCGAGGTCATAACCTTCCAGGCGCAGCAATGTTTCGACCACCAGTTTGTCCCGATCCGCCTGCGCGCTATCCGCCGACTGATCCTCGGCGAATGTAGAAATGACGCCTAGCAATATCACGAAGGACAGAGCCGCCGTTCGGCACTGGGTCTTCCAGCCATAATCACGGTGACGCGTCATTAACATTTGCCTCCAAGTCATCATCGGCACCGTCTGCCGAACCGACAGCTTACCCTGGATCATCACTCTAGAGTCCCAGGATTGTCTTGAGGGCCTGATCCTTTTCAGGACCGGAAAGAAAATCGAATGCTCGCAGATAACGCGGGTGAGACTTGGCAGGCGTTTTCTTGTCAAGCAGAATCTTGGCAAGATACCCAGGCGTCGCTTTTGCACGGCTCCGCCAGACGATGTCACGCCCGGCGTTAGTAGCCCAATTGGACCCAGCCAGTTCCAGCCAGGCACCAAAGTAAGCGTCCCATTGCCCCTCCGCGCCGATACCGAGAGATTCAAGATACCAGCGATCTTTTCCGTCGTGTTGCTGTGCCAGAGCTGCCCACAATGCCGGTGCTGCATCGGAGGTATGGCCGCGCAGGGCAATCGCACATTCCCTGCGTACCTGCGGCGAGGAATCGTTAACGAGTCTTTTCAGCAGGGAGACGGTATCCCGTTCAAGGGATCTTGCGATCCGAATCGAGGCCACACGAATATCGACATTACTGTCGCCGGCTGCTTGCTGAATATAATGACCGGCCTTGCCATCGATTCGGGCGAGCAACCACAGCGCCCTAGCCCGGTGCCTGGGATTTCCCGAGTTAGCCAGTTTACTCAACTCGCCTTCTGCCCTGGCCCCCATCTGATCGAGTGCCGTCCAGGCCATGTATCGCACCGAAAGGGCAGGGTTAGTGAGCGCTTCGACGGCGCCTTTGGCCGTGCTAAAATCAAACTTGGGAGCAGCATACCTTGTTCCAGCGGGCGCCACGCGAAACAGCCGGCCGCGCTCGATATCGCCTTGGCGGTGACCGCCGACGCCCGGGTCGTACCAATCAGAAACAAAGAGCGAACCGTCCGGCGCGACACACACGTCCGCTGGACGAAACCAGTTATCACGGGCGCCATGCAACACGTTCGTAATGGTGGCAGCATAGCCGGCGCCCTGCCGTGTCACAGGATAAGCCCGGGTAACGTTCGGACCGGCATCGCAATGAATCACCTGATCCCAGAACACTTTCGGCAGCAACCGGCCTTCATAAACCGTGATTCCCGTGGGTGATCCAGCACCGGTTTGGAGCAGATTGGGTACGACGCCGGGATCACGCAGATGCCAATGCCTCAGGGGAATCTCCTCGTGCATACCTGTTCGTTTCGATTTCCAGCCAGCGCCGGTTTTTTCGTCACGGTACCCATAGTTCCCATGTTCCATAACGTAGTTGATACGCACGGCTTTGTTTCCATCATCATCATTATCCGACTGCCAGATCGTTCCAAACGAGTCGACCGTAACTTCGTAATTATTCCGAAAATTGTGGGCGAGTACCTCGAAGTCACTTCCATCGACATTGCATCGGAATACCATTCCACCGAAATACGGTTTCCCGTTATCAACCACGGTGTTACCACGCGTATCGACGACCGGCTTCCCATCGCGATCATGAACCGCTTTCCCTGTATTGCCGAAATTCCAGTACAGCTTGCCATCGGGTCCAAAGATAAATGAATGGGCGGAGTGGTCGTGCTGGGCACCGCCGGTTTTCGTAAAAAGCAATTCCCGCTTATCCGGTTTATCGTCACCGTCTTCATCTGTGAAAATCCAGACATTCGGGGAGCAGGAAACGATGACACGATTACCAAGAACGCAAATACCCATGGCAGAATCAACTTCCTTGCCTTGGAAATACACTTTCTGGCGATCGCATTTCCCATCGCCATCCGTATCCTCGAGAATCAGAATGCGGTCACCCGCTGGTCGCTTACCATTGTTTCCACGGTAATTGACCACCTCGCAGACCCAGACTCGGCCGCGATGATCGATATCAAGGTTCGTTAAGCTCAAGAGGTCAGGCTCTGAGGAAAACAACTGGGCCTTGAGGCCCTCCGCCACGTCCAGTCCTGCGACGGCTTCGCTTGCCTCCCGACTACCGACCGCGCCTCCGCCTCCGCTGCGACTGGCCACCAGGAGCTGTTTTGGTGGCGACTTCGTATAAACGCTGAATTGCACCGACGCGACCTTCCCGCAGGTCCCCTGGTCCGTACCACCATTATCGAGGCCACCACGAGCCTGGAATCGTTCGTAGCCTGCCGGGATATCGAATCCGATCACCGAATTGGCGTGCGTACCGAATCCATAAGCAACGGTTTTGCCGTCAATCTTGAGCGGCCGGCCGCCCACGTTCTTGTTCTTCTGAAGCTTCCCAAACCCTGATGTACCGACCTTCCATTTAAGATCGGTCAGTTTCTTCGTTCCCTGTGGGCCGACCAACCGCGGTTCAGCCCAGTCTGCCCAATCACAGCTGTAACCATTTCCACCATCATTTACCACCAGGAAGAGTTCGCGAGCACCCTTGATATTGACATCAATAGCAACCGCATGGCCCTTTGTCTGGGAAGTGACAAGCGGGCTGGTGTAAACGGCCTTGGCTGCTTTCCCCTTGGATGGTGCAGGACGGTTTGCGCTTTTCTTGCCCCCCGGCAGTTTCAAACGATCTCGAATGCTGTCCCCATTAAAATTACCTGGTGCGGGATAGTCCTGGTTTTTCTGCAGGTCCTCAAGCGTTAACGGCTTGTCACCGATACCCCCCGCCGGTACGTCAACTTTCGCGGTCCAGGCAATTGCGTTGAGCACCAGCTTACGAAAGTTTGGATCACCCCAGTTCCAATGAAAGTGCCCGCCGGTGAAACCGAAACCTCTTCCACCATCGGGTCGCTCTGCTGCCCAGGCAACGTGCTGGCTTTCTCCCCGTGCGACGGCCGCTCTCACATGCGGATTGCCGCTGTGCGGACCATCCTTTCGGACCAGGGTGCTTTTCGGGGGCAGCGCGGACAGGATCGGCGTTACGCCCTTAAGATCCTTGCGGAATCGCATGTGGTAATACCATTCGTCGTTGATTTCGAATGGTTTCACCCCCCGTGTTACCGGGTGCTTCGGGAGTTTCGCAAACTTGGCGGTCCAATGCGGATTCACTGACCAGTGCGTTTCAAAATAGCCGCCAATCCAGTCGAGCAACCGGTCACCAGAATCACCCTTGGGAACCTCTACTCCATAGTGAATACAGACGATGCCGACTCCCTTCTTGGCCAACGCATCCATTTCAGTCAAATGTGCGTTGACCGGATGGCGTCCTCCACCATCTGCATACATCACGACGGAGTCAAAGCCTTCCAGCGCGCCTTTTTCCTTTGGCCAGCCATTTCGAAAAACCTTCACTTCAAGGCCGACACCACTGGCCTGCAACGACCTGGCAAGGATCATGCAACCTGCATAGTGCTCATGGGAGCCGTAGCCGTGGCTGCGGTTACCTGCCACGAATGCTACTTTCTTGGCGGCAACCTTGGCGGCAGTTTTTTTCCTACTCGCTTTTTTTTTAATCGGTTTGGCTTTCGACGGCGGCAATTCCTTGAGGTGTATGTTTCGAAACTGCACCTTCATTGGCGGCCCGGCATGAAGCTGCAGAGCCAGCAGGCCATCAGCGCGAGCGGCGTCATCTTCGTCCGTTGCCTCACAGGTGACTACACCATTGATTTTGTGAACAAAATGATTTCCGTTGGCAATGATGTGATAGGAGTTCCAGTCCTCATTCTTGATCTTTTTCTGAATCTCGCTCGATTCCCCTACGCTGCCCACAACCTTAGGTTTCCCATTGGTCCCGATAACGGTTTTCTGTCCGCGGTTGGCAAGTATGCCACGAAATGCCTCGCCATAAAGAATGCCCGAATAGGTTTTACCGGCCTCGAAATCTGCCTGGTAGCCTCCGATTCGCCACTTATCCGCTCCGCCCTCGCGCGGAAAACTACGGTACTGGATGCCGGAATTCCCACCGATGATCTTGTATTCAAGCTTTAGTTCAAAATTAGCTGTCTGGCCGGCGCGCCAGATAATAAACGTATTCCCCTTGGTGGGATTTTCCTTGGTCGTCTGACCGGTAATGGCCTCGTCCTGGACGCTCCAGAACTTCGGATCGCCATCCCACCCTTTGAGAGTCTTACCATCAAAGATGGGCTTGAAGCCCGCTTCCTGGGCGATAGCTATCTCGCCGCCGGCCAGGCTGATGAGCAATGCAACGGACAGCAACATGGCGAGGCGCAATTGAATCGTCTTCATTAAACCAATCCTTTCGATGGAATCCCTTTTACTACCGGTGACACCCGCGCGGTCAGTAGCCGACCAGGTGTTAGGCAATGATACCACGTTGTCCTGCGAAATTCACCCGTCCGCACGCTTCACGATCAACCTGAGTGACCGAATTCAAGCTATTTTCAGTGCAACGTCTCAGTGCGGCGCTCCATGGCCACGGATATCGAGCGATATTCATCCTGCAGATTACCGGAATCGAAGAGTGAGTGGCGTATCTGTTCCACGTCCCCAGCGCCGATGGCATCAGAAAAGATCGGTACCAAATATCGAATTCCGGTTTCCGATATATGCAAGCGTTCTGAATCGTAGAAGGAGCTATCCACTCGACGAGCATGAATGACACCATCTTTTCCACGCAACAGCTTGGTTTCGGCGGACTGCACCTTGAAACCCTCGGACTCGTTCCACTGCAGGCTCGCGAACGAATTACTTTCGCCCCCGACAATCATGTCCAGCGCGTGTCCACCTAACTGGCTTCCCTGGTAACGATCGAATTTAAGCGGTCGTCCACCGCGCTGCGTATGCCCCACCTTTCTCGTGAAAATCGCTCGGGCAGCCGTGTCTACGCGTCCAGTCTGCTGAAAAAAAGCATCGCCGATTAATTCGACCAGTTGCGTTCGAAGGGCCTCGGCAGCACCCTGCAAGATCGTATTTCCTGATGGATCGGTGGTGGCATGACTGGCACCCAACTCTTCACCTTTCGCATTCACGATACCTTCCCCAATCACGATCACCACGTTCTTCTGTTGCGTGTAAATGTTGCACACGCGTTCCACCAACGCCTCCATGTCAACCGGCTGCTCGGGAAGTAGGATAATATCGGGTTGCCCATAAGCAGCACCAAGGGCGATGTATCCCGAGTGCCGACCCATTACCTCCACGATTGCAATCCGGTGATGACTCTCGGCGGTCGTCCTGACGCGCCGGATGCCCCAGGTGGCTACATAAACAGCCGTTGCATAGCCAGGCGTGGCATAGTTGACCATCCCGCTGATATCAAAGTGACTTGACGATGCTGCTCCGGGCGTCCCCTCGGCTTCTCCTGGATAATTTAGACCCAGGTCGTTATCAATCGTTTTCGGTGCAAGGACTGACGGGACGATGTTGCAAAGCGCCTGCATCCCATTGATCGTACCATCGCCACCAATACAGATGAGCCCGTCGAGACCCAGTCGCCGAACGCGATCCTCTGCCCCCGTGATCGCTTCCTGATTCGTCACGTCCAGATAGCGTCGCGACGATCCCAACACCGTCCCACCGACAGTACTGTCAAGTTCCGGGATCGTCTCAAAAAGCGGGTTGAGATAAACATGGGGTGTACGAGGATCGAAAAAAGCATTGAATCCACCTAGCAGCCCGACCAGCTCGATCTTCAATTCATTCGCTCGCGAGGCAGCTCCATGCAGCGTCGCATTAAGCGCCGGTGTATCACCACCGGCCGTCAGGATGCCGATTCTTTTCATCATGCGACAGGCCGATTACCAGCCTCCCCTTCATTACCCGGGCCAAGAAAGACGCTATTCTACCAAGCGCCTTGACCAGTAACTATCCCCACACACTCCACTGGGAGATCAGCGAGTTAGGCTGCTCCCGCATTTCCGGCAAACGCTTCTCTAGCCCCTGCGTTTCTGTTAACCTCTACGCAGGTCCGATTTTCCCTGCAGGCTGTTAACGCACCAGGAATTTGCTCGCTCGATGACCTCTCCGCAACTAAAGACACCCGGTCGTATCACTTCCTGGCTGGAAAACAGCCACTCACTGGTGTTTTCTCTCTACGCAGTAATGACTGCCTTTGGCACCTATTTCTGCATGTACGCATTCCGCAAGCCTTTCGGCGCGTCCGCCTATGACGGCCTGATCTTTTTCAATACAACCATAGATCTCAAGGTGGCTTTAACCATTAGCCAGGTCATTGGCTATGCCACTTCCAAGTATCTCGGCCTGAAATACTGTTCTGAGGTGACCCGCGGACGGCGGGCTCGCATGCTGGTCTCATTAATCGTGTGCGCCGAACTGGCCCTGGCTCTCTTTGCTGCCTTACCTGAGCAATTTAAATTTGTCGCCATCCTCCTCAACGGCCTGTCCCTGGGCATGATCTGGGGATTGGTAGTCCGTTACCTGGAGGGGCGTCGTACGTCCGAGGTATTATTGGTCGGACTAAGCTGTTCGTATATTGTTGCCAGCGGGATCGTTAAGGATATTGGCAAAGGTCTCATTGATTCTGGCGCGGCCACACAATTCACGATGCCTGTCATTACCGGAGCGCTGTTCCTGGCACCATTCTTCCTTTTCACCTGGCTACTTAATCAGCTACCCGAGCCAGATGCCATCGATGAAGCAGACCGTATCAAACGCGTTCCAATGGACGCCAAGCAACGACGTCTGTTCGTTCGCCAATTCCTTCCCGGTCTTATCCTGATCATGTTTGTGTACCTGTTCCTCTCGGCATTCCGCGAAATACGGGACATGTACGGAATCAATCTCCTCGAAGAACTCGGACTCGGGGAGACAGCGGCGGTGTTCAGTAAAACTGACATGCCGATCGCCATCCCCGTATTTCTTTCCCTGCTCCTGCTCAACTCCATTAAGGGCCACGTTATCGGCATGATAGCCACGTTCGCGATCATGGTCACCGGTACCCTCGTGTTGGGTATCAGCACGCTGCTATTCGACATGGGCCATATCAGTCCCATAGTCTGGATGATCTTGATTGGTGTCGGTGGGTACCTTACCTACGTTCCTTACGGGACCGTTATCTTCGATCGCCTGTTGGCATCAACGCGTTTCACCGGCACCGCGGTATTTGCAATCTACATAGCGGATTCCCTCGGCTACACGGGCTCCGTGGCCTTGCAACTCTACAAGGCGCTCGGCCAATCTGAGACGACCTGGCTTAACTTCTTCCGCGGCATGGCCTACCTGCTATCGGTCGTGGGCACCGTCCTCCTGAGCCTGGCGGCAGCCTATTTCGTGCGTAAGATCAAGGCCGCGCAGGCAGCGATCGAATCCGAGACAGGCCAAATCCCTTCTGCCCCCTCGTCGGACCTCTAAAACCACCGGTTTGCACATTCTTTCTGCGTGCATAAATGTTACAATAGCCACGTGATGTTTGCCTGCTACGACTACCCTTGGAATGAAATCATGGCGAGACTTTCAGCTACTTTTTTAGCGGCGCTGACGACCACCATTCTGGGTGCCACATTAAGCGCCGCAGAGCCGACGATTGATTTCAACCGGGATGTCCGCCCGATCCTGTCCAATCGCTGCTTCCGTTGCCACGGGCCCGACGCCAAACAACGCAAATCGGACCTTCGCCTGGATCACCGAGAAGTTGCTGTCGATGACCTCGGCGTCATCGTTCCGGGCGACCCGGCAAACAGCGAACTCCTGGCACGGCTGACGGCCCCAGGCAAAGATAAGATGCCCCCTCCGTCCAGCGGCCTGAAGCTAACCGAAGCCGAAATTATGACACTCACGCAATGGGTTCGGCAGGGAGCTCCATACGCAGGACACTGGGCTTACCAACGCCCCCGACGCCCCAAGCCGCCATCGCTCTCCGACACCACCTGGGGTCACAACGAAATCGACCAGTTCGTCTTGGCCCGCCTGCAGGGCGAAAAACTCGCCCCTGCCAAATCGGCCGACCGGTACACGCTGGCGCGACGCGTCGCCCTGGACCTTACCGGCTTGCCTCCCACGATCGACCAGGTCGATCGCTTCGTGGCTGACAAATCGCCACAAGCCTACGAACACCTCGTTGACGAATTATTAAAATCACCACGCTACGGCGAACGCTGGGCGGCGATGTGGCTGGACCTGGCACGTTATGCAGATTCCGCCGGCTACGCAGACGACCCGCCGCGCACGATCTGGCTCTACCGGGACTGGGTAATCCGAGCCCTCAACGCCAACAAACCCTTCAGCCAATTCACGATCGAACAAATTGCGGGCGACCTGCTCCCTGAACCCACTCCTGATCAACTCACCGCCACGGCCTTTCACCGCAACACCCTGACTAATAGTGAAGGCGGCACGGACGACGAGGAATTTCGCAACGTCGCGATCGTGGATCGGGTCAACACAACACTGCAGGTCTGGATGGGGACGACCATTCGCTGCGCTCAATGCCACGACCACAAGTACGACCCCATCTCCCAGGAGGAGTATTTCCGCTTTTTTGCCTACTTTAACAACAGCCAAGATGCCGATCGACGTGATGAATCGCCACTCTTAACTCGCGTCACCGAAGAAATGGAAAAACGCAAGGCGACACTCATGGAGCAGATCGTCCAGGCGCGGAACGAGCTGATTCCCAGTGACGCCCAGCTACAGGCCCAGCACGCTGCCTGGAAGCAAGTTTCCCAGCGAAATTATTCATGGCAACCTCTCCATCCGACCAGCGCCACTGCCAGCAACGGCACGAAGTTGACTGTTCGACCGGATGCCAGCATTCTCGCTTCGGGTCAATCTCCAGCCACGGAAACCTACGTTCTGGACATTGAAACCGATTTACACGGAATCCGTGGCCTGCAACTAGAGGCCTTGCCTGACCCATCCCTTCCCCAGCAGGGCCCCGGGCGTTCCAGTGGTGGTAACTTCGCACTTTCACACATCCGCGTCCTCGACCAATCGGAATCGCGCCCGCGCCAGAACGGGCGATTTATTCGCATCGACCTCCCCGGTGAGAAAAAAATGATCCACGTGGCCGAGATCCAGGTTTTTCGTGATGGAAAAAACATAGCCCGGACAGGAAAGGCGACCCAATCATCCACTGATTTCGGGGGACCGGCTGCACGAGCCATCGACGGAAACACGAATGGTGTTTACCAAAAGAACAGCGTTACCCACACGGCAATCAGTAAAAACCCCTGGCTTGAAATCGACCTCGGCAAGACGACAGAGATCGACAAGATCGTGATTTGGAATCGAACCGATTCGGGACTGCAATCACGCCTCGATGGTTTCAGTCTTTCGATCTTGGACGAGGAACGCCAGACTGCCTGGAAACAGGTTTACCCAAAGGCACCGCCAAAAGATGTCGCGGCAGACCTGACCGGTGCTCGGGCATTACCCATCGTGTCTGCATCGGCTGATTACGAACAGGCTGGTGTCGGCGGAAAGGACCCGCGACAAGGCTGGACGGCATTGGCGGCACTAACCAGTGACGACAAGCCTGCTGGCGTTGGGTGGGCAGTCGGCGGCAACATCGGCCAGACCGCTAGAGCCGTGTTTCAATTCAAACAGCCCCTCGGTGCTGCTGGCAAGACGACCCGTTTAAGAATTGCTCTGGAACAGGGTTTCGGCTCCCAGCATAACCTGGGTCATTTCCGTATTTCGGCGACTACCAGCGCAGGCCCCATCGAATTGACGTCGCGCGCTCTCCACCCCTTGCTGGCCCAACCTGTTGCCCAACTCACGCCCGACCAAAAGAAAGCCCTGGTCACCTATTACAATCGCGCCGTGCCGCCTCCCAAGGCGGTCCTGGATCGAATCGCAGCGATCCAGAAACAGATCGACGGCATCAAGGGGGTCACCGTCCCCATCATGCGTGAATTACCGGCGGGCAAGGGGCGTAAAACTCACATCCAGATTCGCGGTAATTTCCTGGCCAAGGACAAGGAGGTTACGCAGGGGGTACCCTCTGCTTTCCATCCGTTCCCCAAAGATGGACCGTCTAATCGGCTGGGCGTTGCCAACTGGTTGGTGAGCCCAGACAATCCCCTGACAGCACGGGTCGTTGTGAACCGCTACTGGGAACAACTCTTTGGACTGGGCCTGGTCTCCACAAGCGAGGAGTTCGGCACGCAGGGTTCACTTCCTAGCCATCCCGCCCTACTCGATTGGTTAGCTGTGGACTTGATGGAAAACGGCTGGGATGTCAAGGATCTGCTCAAGACGATCGTGATGTCGGCAACCTATCGGCAATCCAGCCAGGTTATTGGCGATGCGGCGGCCCGCGATCCCAGCAATCAATTACTCTCCCGCGGTCCGCGTTTTCGCCTTTCCGCGGAAATGATACGGGACCAGGCGCTGGCGGTCAGTGGCCTCCTTAGTTCCAAGATGTACGGCCCCAGTGTTCAGCCTCCCCGACCGAATCTTGGCCTTAAAGCAGCGTTCGGCGGTTCCACGGACTGGACGACCAGCCCTGGCGAAGACAGACATCGACGTGGCCTCTACACCTCCTGGCGACGGAGCATTCCTTACCCGTCCATGGCCGCTTTCGACGCCCCCAGTCGTAACGTCTGCACCATCAGTCGCGCACGCACCAATACACCGTTGCAAGCTCTCGTGACGCTTAACGATCCAGTCTATGTCGAGGCGGCCCAACAGCTGGCTCGGCGGATTCAGAAACAATCGTCGCAAGGCCTCGCCGCCCAAATCGAATACGCCTTCCGAAGTGTTCTTTCCCGTCCTCCGGCCCCAGCTGAGGCAACGCGACTCACCACGCTTTACGAACAGCTGCAGAAACGGTACCAGGCAGATCCGGCGCTGGCGACCGAAATGGCAACATCCTTTGCGGGTGCGGCTCCTGAAGAAACGAACATGGTAGACCTTGCGGTCTGGACCGTGGTCAGCAATGTCTTAATGAACCTGGACGAAGCGCTTACCAAGAGGTAATTAATCGACTCATGCATGCATTACAAGAAAATCTTCAACTGCTGACGCGTCGGCATTTCCTGAAGGCCTGCCCCTCCGGGTTGGGAGCCATGGCATTGGCTTCGCTCGCCGATCCGGCACCGGCTGCCGAGCCGGCGTTCGTAAACCCGCTCGCTGCCAAGCTGCCGCACTTTGCTCCCAAGGCCAAACGCGTCATTTACCTGCATATGGCGGGCTCACCACCCCACCTCGACCTCTTCGACTACAAACCCGAGTTGGTACGGCGCAACGGCGAAAAGTGCCCTGATGAATTTTACAAGGGAAAACGCTTCGCCTTTACGTCAGCCCATCCGACGCTGCTGGGTACTCCCCAGAAGTTCGCTCAGCATGGCGAAAGCGGTGCCTGGATGTCCGAAGCGATTCCACACCTGGCAGGTGTCGCGGACGACCTCACGATCGTTAAGTCGGTATACACCGAACAATTCAACCACGCTCCCGCACAACTTATGCTGTACACGGGTTCTCCGCGTTCGGGTCGACCCTCACTCGGTTCCTGGGTGACCTATGGGCTTGGATCTGAAAACGCCGATCTTCCCGGTTTCGTGGTACTTATTTCCGGCGGTGTCAGCCCCAGCGGCGGCAAGGACAACTGGGGAAGCGGTTTCCTGCCATCCGTCTTCCAGGGCGTGCAGTGTCGCTCCAAGGGAGACCCTGTCCTTTACGTGAGCAACCCCAAGGGGATGGACCGCCAATTGCGTCGCACCAGTCTCGACGCGCTGCGCGACCTGAATCAGATCCAGGCAGACAAACTAGGGAACCCCGAGACACTCACACGCATCGCACAATACGAGCTCGCTTTCCGCATGCAGACGTCCGTTCCGGGCGTCATGGACATCTCCAAGGAGACCAAGCAAACGCTGGACGATTACGGTGCCGTACCCGGCACCGCGAGTTTTGCTAACAACTGCCTGCTGGCGCGCCGCCTCGCCGAAAGCGGAGTGCGTTACATCCAGTTGTTTGACTGGGGATGGGATTTCCACGGCACCAACAAGAGCCGTGGCATTCGGTCCGGCCTTACAGATCGCTGCAAACCGATGGACCAGGCGGTCGCCACCTTGATACGTGACCTTAAACAGCGTGATCTCCTCGACGAAACCCTGGTGATCTGGAGTGGCGAATTTGGACGCACTCCCTTCCGTGAAGGCCGCACGGCCAAGAGCGATGTCCTGGGGCGCGATCATTATCCCGATTGCTACACGATGTTCATGGCGGGGGGCGGCATGAAGCCTGGCCTGAGCTACGGCGGCTCTGACGAATTAGGCTTCAAGCCGGCTGAGAACAAGGTCCACGTGCATGACCTACAGGCCACTGTCCTACACACCCTCGGGTTCAATCATCAACAGTTAACGCATCGTTTCCAGGGGCGTGACTATCGCCTTACCGATGTTCATGGCAAGGTCGTCAGCGACCTACTTGCTTAACAGGAACGGGTGGGCTCAGCAGCGACCGTCCGGAGCCCGACCACACTTTTCAAAGGAGTTCGCGTTGTGGGGTTACTAAACCAAGCCGCCTTCCCAGGAACTATCGCCGCCCATTTCCTTTCACGCGGCGCGATCCGGGTGTCGGGTTTACTGCTGTTGTTGGCGGGTCTCACGAGCCAGGCTGCTGCCGCTGATTGGCCCACGTATCGGCACGACAACCGCCGCAGCGGAATTACCAACGAGTCTCTCTCCACACGTAGCCTTGGCCTGCTCTGGACATGGAAGTCCACACTGCCGCCACAGTCCGCCTGGGCGGGCCCAGCTAAATGGGATGCCTATGCGGGCATCCGGGGCCTAAAATCCATGCGAATGTACGACCCCGTGTTTCATGTTGTCGCTGCCGGCGACCAGGTCTATTTTGGGTCCAGCGTTGACGATTCGGCTCATTGCCTCGATGCTACCACAGGAAAACCTGTTTGGCAGTTTACTACCGAAGGACCTGTCCGCATCGCCCCATCCTACCATTCGGGGCGACTCTACTTCGGTTCCGATGACGGGCACGCCTATTGCCTTGACGCCAAGACAGGAAAGTTACGCTGGCAATTCAATCCCAGTCTTCACGCCAACGATGGATCGCTGCCGTCCGACCTTACGCACCGCATCGTTCACAACGGTCGCCTGATCCCATTCTGGCCCTGCCGCAGCGGCTTGATGATCCAGAGTGGCACCGCCTATTTCTCGGCCTCACTCTTTCCCTGGCATCCTTCGTATCTCTGCGCCGTCAATGCGATTAACGGCAAAACGGACAGTAAGAATTGCTATGTCCAAGAGATATCCGGGCAGACCATGGAAGGTGCCATGGTTGCCTCGGAAACGCAGTTAATTGTTCCCCAGGGTCGCGTCGCACCCCAGCTATTCGATCGCGTCACAGGAAAGGGCGAAGGCGCCCTCAAGGGGGGTGGCGGCTCGTTCGTCGTGCTCGCAAACGATGATACGATTTTTCACGGGCCTGGCAACAAGACCGGATGGATCACTTCCAGCCAAGCTGGCAACCGGAAGGCCGTCGCGACCTACAAATCCGGAAATGTGATCGTCGTTCGAGGCAACATTTCTTACCTACTATCGGATTCAGAACTGGTCGCCTCCGACTATATCAGCCGCAAGGTGCTCTGGAAGCGTCCCTGCGACCATCCCTATGAACTTATTGGCGTAGGGAACACACTCTTCGCCGGTGGCACGGACGAGGTCGCTGCTTACGACATGTCAACGGGCAAGTTGCTCTGGACCTTCCCGGTCTCTGGCAAGGTATATGGTCTTAGCTGTGCGAACGGTCGGCTCTTTGCCAGCACCGACACGGGAACCATTTACGCCTTCGGCCCCCGCGGAACCCGCCCACCGCTCGTGGCTGCCGGTGGTGCTCCCGTTACCCTGCCAAGCAACCTGACTCCGGTGGCTCCGATCGAAGATCCCTCGTTGATTGGACGCTGGGTCTTCCAGCGCCCACATGTTCAAAAGAATCGTGTGCAGGACATGGCAGGAAAGAACCCCGCCACCATTGAGGGAAACATCCGCCTGGCCACAGCCCAGGCTCACCAGGCCCTCGTGCTCGATGGCAAGTCAAATCGCGTCACGATCAGTGACGACCATTCCAAGACCACTCAACCTACCAGGGCCATGACTGCCGAGTCCTGGGTTCGCATCGAGTCCCCCCGACGATGGGGTGGTATCGTGGGCGCTATCCAGGACAACGGTGCTTATGAACGCGGCTGGTTACTCGGGTATTGCAACTCGAGTTTCTGTTTCGCGCTGGCAGGAAAAGAGGGGCCTGCCAACATGACTTACCTGACTGCTTCAGAGCCCTTTATCCCCGGGCAATGGTATCACGTCGCTGCTACCTATGATGGCCAAACCCAGTCACTCTACGTAAATGGCAAATTACTGGGAACGTCCAAGGCTGAGCAGGGCGACATCAATTATCCACCGCGGACGTTCTACGAGATCGGTTCCTACCACGACAGCAACGAAAATTACCCCGCGGAAGGGATGGTGCACGAGGTTCGCGTCTACAAGCGTGCCCTGTCGGCCGCCGAAATCATGCAGCACGTGGAGTCCAAGCAACTCAAAACCTCCCCGACTGCCGAGCTCGCCGCCGGTCCGTACCTGAGATTTACGGCCCCAGACGAGGCCATGGTTTACTGGGAAACCCACGAAGAGGTACCCACCGAACTGACCTACGGACAGGACGATGATCTCAAAACTGTTTCCATTGCAACGCCAACGCGGATGCATGAGGCACGCTTAACGAATCTCAAGCGGCATCGCCGGTACCATTACAGCATCCAGATCCAAACGCAGGCGGGTTCTACCTCCACCAGCCAATTTGAGTGTGACACTTATTTCAACTTCAACATTCTTCCCTCACAGCCTGCGAGACCGGCCACGGGCCGCGCTGCCGAAATCCTAGCCAAGACTCCTTTCCAACGTGGCTTGTGCCTAGTCGTCGGATGTGGAGACGGAACGTTGGTGCAAGAACTCGCCGAGCAATCGCAACTCCATATCATCGGTTTCACGACGGATCCTGAACAAGCAGAGAAGGCCCGGCAACGCTTACAAGCCAACGGGCACTACGGGACGCGCGCCTCAATTTGCCTGGTCGAATCCCTCGACGAAATCCCCGTAACACGCTGCTGCGCCAACCTGATTACTTCGCAGGATCTTCTCGACGAAACCTGGAAGCCCAATTCGCTGGCCGAGATTCACCGACTCCTTCAGCCGCGCGGAGTTGCCGTGCTGGGCCTCACCACGTCAGGCAAACCGGACACGACTCCTGAAAACTGGGCGCAGTGGATCAAGGAAAACAAGGTGCCGACACGATCAACCGCCTCTAGCACGACCCTTTGGCTGCAGTTAGAACGGCAGCCACTGGCGGGTGCCGGCAGCTGGTCTCATCTCTATGGAAACGCCGACAATTCCGCCTTCGGTGGCGAGTCCCTACAGGATGCAAAGAGCACCTCGGACCTGGTGGTGCAATGGATCGGACGTCCCGGACCGCGATACCAACCCGATCGAAACGGCCGGAAACCATCGCCCCTGTCAGTCAACGGTCGGTTATTCCTCCAGGGTCTACAACGACTGGTTGCACTGGATTCCTATAACGGTACGGTTCTTTGGTCCCTTGAGATTCCCAGCCTCGGCCGTTTTAATATGCCGCGCGACTGCGGCAACTGGACTGCCGATGATAACTTTGTATACGTTGCCATTAATGATCGCCTCTGGCATATCGATGCCGCCACTGGCGAGGTTATCCAAATGCAAAAGGTACCGCCCGGTACGCGGCCCGACTGGTCTCACGACTGGGGCTACATAGCCAACATTGGAGATTTCATCCTTGGCAGCACGGTGAAAAAGGGTAGCTCGTTCAAGAGTTTCTGGGGTGGCGCCAGCGATGGCTGGTATGATGCCAAGACGGGCAAAGCCACGGCAAAGGTCTGCAGCGAACAGCTGTTTTCACTTCGCAAGAGTGACACGAGTCAACGATGGCTTTACCGCGGAGGCATCATTCTCAATTCCACGATTACGGCGACCGAGAAAACCATTTACTTCGTAGAAAACCGGAATCCGACGATTCGCGAGTCCCAGGAACGTCGGATCACTGCCCCCGAACTATGGAAGGACAATCACCTGGTAGCCCTCGATTTCCGGACTGGCAAGAAGATCTGGGAGCAGCCGATCAAGACCACCCCCGGTACGGTCGTTTTCTACCTGGCCCATGGCAACGGCACCCTGGCACTGGTTTCCTCATCGACCAAGAGTTACGAGATCTATGCTTACCAGGACCAAACCGGCGATACGATCTGGGACACGAGTTTCCCCTGGACCAAGGACAACCATGGTGGTCACATGTCGCGGCCCGCGATCGTTGGAAATACACTTTACGTCCGGCCACGGGTTTTTGAATTAAACAGTGGATCCCACCGTGACCAAACCATACCTGGCGGCGGCTGTGGCACCTATGCCTGCACGACCCAGGCACTCTTTTTTCGCTCTGGCAATGTTACCGTTTGGGATCGCGAGCAGGGAAAAACATCGAAGTGGCCGCGACTGCGACCTGACTGTTGGTTGAGTACGATCCCTGCGGGCGGTATGCTGTTGTCGCCGGAAGGTGGTGGCGGCTGCAGTTGCGGCTCGTGGATGGAAACGTCCCTCGGCTTTATACCGAAGCGTCCGCGCAAATAGTCCGGTCACTGGACAAACCTCACCTAACCATTGATGAACTCCGAAAGGACCCCCTCACATGATTGCTCGCAGTTGCCTTTATCTTACTTTGTCATGCTGCCTGCTTTGCGTAACGACCGGGACGAGTTCAGCGGCAGACTGGCTGCAATTCCGCGGCCCAACAGGGCAGGGGACTACAGCCGCCAGTAATCTGCCCGTGCAATGGACAGCAACGAGCAACGTGCAATGGAAGCAAGCCATCCCAGGCAAAGGCTGGTCCAGCCCGATCCTGCATGGGGACCAGATCTACCTGACGGCAGCAGTAGCGAAATCCGCCGAGGCGAAATCGGACCTCGCCCTGACCACGCTGGCCTTGAGCCAAAAAACGGGTCAAGTAACTTGGTCCACCGAAGTCTTCCTAGCCAAGGGTGAGGCCTCGCCGAAAATCCACGGCAAGAACAGTCCCGCCAGCCCAACACCGATCATCAACGAAGGCCGACTGTATGTCCATTTCGGTCACCAGGGGACAGCCTGCCTTGATCTTGACGGTAAAGTCATCTGGCGTAATGAGGAACTCACCTACAAGCCCGTACATGGCAACGGGGGTTCACCTGTTCTCCATAAGGGAAAACTAATCTTTAGTATTGACGGTGCCCAGCAGGCAGGTGTGGTTGCTCTCAATGCGACCGATGGAAAAGTTGCGTGGCGCATGGATCGCAAGTCCACGGCTCCACGAAAGTTTTCCTTTACCACACCCTCAGTAATCACGGTAAATGGACAAGATCAGCTGATCAGTCCTGGAAGTAATGTCGTGCACGCCCTGGATCCAGCCGACGGCACGATCATCTGGAAGGTCATTTATGACGGTTATTCCGTGATTCCACGACCTGTCTATGGCAATGGCATGGTCTACGTGTGCACTGGCTACAACACCCCCAGTTGCCTGGCTATTCGGCCCACCGGCAAAGGGGATGTCACCGATACCCATGTGGCGTGGCGGGCTACCAAGGGAATCCCACATACGGCTTCCCTGATGCTGCTGGACAAGGAACTCTACATGGTATCGGATCGTGGCATTGCCAGTTGCCTGGACGCCCTTACAGGCAAACCGCACTGGCAACAACGAATTGGCTCAGCCTACTCAGCCTCACCGATCTACTCCGAGGGAAAGATCTATTTTCTCAGCGAAGACGGAATTACCACGATCATCCGCCGCGGCATCGAGTACCAAAAACTTGGCACCAGTCCCCTCGGTGAACGCACGCTTGCCTCATCCGCCCCTTCGACGGATTCGTTGTTTATTCGCTCGGAAGAACACCTCTTCCGGATCGGAAAGTAACACCGCACCGCGAGGCACCGGAATCGCGTTATTTACTTAGGTCCGTAACGTAAATATTCTTGTATTCGAACTGGCCACCACCCGGGACTTCAACCTGGATGCCGATAAAACCCTTCGGCTCTTTGACGCCACCACTCTTCCAGGCCTGCTTACCATTCATTTCAAGTTTCGCATTTCCACCCACGACCGTCAGGCGGAGCGTATTCCACTGCCCATCTTTCACGAGGCCAGAACTCTTGGCCGTCGGCAGCCCATTGACGTTACCCTCGTGACCCTGGAGCAAGTTCGCCTGGTAGCGAGCTGGCCATGGTCCCGCTTTAGGTAGCTTGTTGAATCGGAAATAGATCCCAGCATCCCACTTTTCTTTTTTCAGGGCCCGCCATTCAAGCTCAAAGGTAAAGTCCTGGTATTGTTTCTCCGTCCGGATCAGACCGTTGCCACCCTTGGCGAACAACACACCCGAGCGAACCTCTGCCTGGCAGCCTGTCACCACCCAGCCATCCAGGTTTTTCCCGTTAAACAACGATTTACGCTGAGCTTCTTCCGCTCCGAGTTCGCCAGACATAGCCAGGCCCCAGAGGACGACCAACGTTGCCGCGTGCCGCGTGATATTAGAAACTACGATCATCCGATTACCCCTTTACGGTATTTCTATTAAATACATCCCAGCCAAGCCGCTATTTTGCTCCGCTCCGATTCCAGTAGATCTTCAGGTTCTTTGTTGCGCGACCCGCAGCGACGATATCGAGGCGCCCATCGCCATTCAGGTCACCCGCCCGCAAATCCTCGGTCGCCATACCATTGTCGTCAACCAGCAGGGATTTCCAGGTCCTGGCCGTCTTATCGGTTGGATAATAAAGCTTCACTCCAACTTTTTTGGCCCCATTGGGTGAACGCCATCCCGCCACCACCTGCTGCTGTCCATTTCCAAAGAAATCACCCGTCGCAATCGCATGCCCCGCGTTCAATTGATCGTCAATTACGATGCGTGAGCTAACGCTTGCAATCTTACCTTTCGCAGATCGGTCATAACCTGAACGATAGTAAACCAGGGTGCTGCCGTGCAATGGCTCGATCGTTGCAATAAAAGGCTGGGTTGCCGAATGCAAGCCCATCCTGATTTCGCCACCGCCTTTCACACGATCCAACTTCCTGCGATTCCATTTACCTTTGGTGTAGCTCAAGACCAGTGCCCCTTCACGTCCAACGAAAAGGATTTCCTCGGATTCCGTGGACGGATCCAACTGACAGGGATCGAGATTATGCGTAACATGCAGCGAATCGTCCACCACCGTGGTCTTCCAGGGGTCACTCACGTTAGAAGGTTTTGCATAAGCTAACAACTTAACGCCCGCACCATTTCCTCCGCGATTGCCACGACCATGGAGCGGGGCAACCACCAACGTATATTCCGTCGCGGAGAGCTTCACCCAACGCATCCGATGCACCGTGGGCTCATGCGGCAAACGAATCGCCTGCCACTTGAGATGGCGATCTGCCGGGGGCTGCAGGTAAAAAACGGCGCCTGAATTAAGAGTATCGCCCGGATTCCATTGTCCACCCACCGCAATCTCCACCTTGCCATCTCCGTCAATATCGCGCGCGGCAATGCAGACGTTGTCCAACGGCGTCAGGTTCTCAGCGATCACGTAACGCTTCCAACTAGGATTCTTGTACCAGGCAAATTGTTTTTTATCCGCAACCACAATATCTACCTTGCCGTCCCCATCGACATCACCAAGCGCGGTACCGTAACCAATTTTAATGTCGGCATCGATTACTTCTACCTGGAATGTCGGCAGCGTCACTCCCTGTGCGACCACCACGCTCGTAGTCGTGAACAAGCAACTGGCCAACAGCAGCGCCGTGCCCCATTGGATGGATTTCAAACGCGAATTATATCGTCTAACAACCATTTTCTGGCTCCCCTGGATATTGCTGTATCTCCAGCACCCTCTGAACGGTACCTAACGCTGACCAGCTGCCATTCTAGCGGCTTCCGGGTGTTTGCGTAGCCGAGCCATGTGCCAGATACCAAAAACTGGCCCGAGTGCGAGCATTGACAGAGCCAACGGCCACCCCTCTTGCTCCTGGAGCAGCGGAACAAGTCGAATCGTAGCTACGGTGAGTAGGAAACCAATGCATGTTTGAACGGTCAGAGCGGTCCCTACCAGGTCCGGCTGCGAAAGTTCCGAAATCGCGGTGCTGAACTGAGCGCTGTCGGCAACCACTGTGGTACCCCACACCAGGCAAACAATCGTCAGTGCCAGCGGGAAGGCCTCCAACCAGCCCGCCACCAGGCAACAGCTTCCGGAGGCTGCCAGGCAAACCATCGTGGTCCGGGTACGCCCGAATCGATCAGAAAACAAACCGGCGGCGACGCAACCCACCCCACCAATACCAACCACAAAAAAGCTTGCCATCCGGCCCCACGTCGGATCCCAACCGGCTTCCGCGAAACTTCCGACCACCAGGAGTGGAACCCATGTCCACATCGCGTAAAGCTCCCACTGGTGCCCAAGGTATCCGAAATTCGCCCGCCGCAGGGGTTCGTTTCGCCACATGCGATAAAAATAGCGCCAGTCGAATTCCGTCGTACGTGGTAAAAGGGGCCCTGGCCGGATACCGAATGCTGCAACCAGTGAACTGATTCCCGCCGCCGCCGACACGACTAACAGTTCCAGTCGCCATAACGGCAATCCCCCCTCGGACACCTGAAACCAGTCTGCTAGTGGCAACGCAAGCAAAAGATGCGGGCTTGCCGACCCGACAGTCAAGGCACCGACCACCACACCAATCGCCAATCCCCGCCGCTGGGAAAACCAGCTTGCCACGAGTTTCATGCCTGGCGGGTAAATGCCGGCCATCGTCATTCCAATAACCAGTCGGCAGGTCACGACCGCGTTAAATCCCCCGGAGGTTGATCCCCAGGCGTCTGAAACACCCAGGGCAATAACCAGATTCACGACTCCGCCCAGCGCGGCACATCCCGCAATCAGCCACTGCGATGGAATGCGATCAGGCAGGTTGAGGATCGCGCTCAGCAGCGTTCCCAGGACGAAACCCAGTTGGACGGCCATTGTTAGCCAGGCCACCTGTCCACTATTTAGGCCCCAGGCCGCTTCAATCTCCGGTCCAACAGCGGACGTTGAGAACCACAAGGATAGTCCGAGAAATACCGACGTGGCGATCAGGCACAGCTGCGATGACGGGCTTTTCATCTGCAACCTAGCGGAAAAAGTTCCAGCTTTCGCCACATGACCAGCGGCACCAATTACCAAAGTCGGACCAGGCACTCCAGGTGCGCTCGCACCAGGGTCGTTCCCGTCCCGCGGCCACCACCGACACTTGTCGTGACGGCTGATAGGCAGATTGCGTCAAGCGAAGGAGTTGCGACGGCGAAAGAGCCTGTGGACGCGCCAGCTCAAAACGTTGACTGCGATTTAGACCTTCCGCGACCAGTTCCGAGCAATGGAAACCCTGGGAATCCGCCTGCCCCAGGAAATTACGAACCGTGTACGGTTTCCCAAGTTGCATATCAAGATAATGTCGCATCTTGTAAATCTCTGGAGGACTAAAAGCCCGCACCGGTTGCCTAAAGAAAACATCAATCTCACCGGACCGACGGCGATTCAGCTCTCCAAGGTTGCGTAGGTAAGCGGACAACGAAATTCGGCGCACCTTCCCCGGCGCAGCCTCGTAAACCCACTGCTGTTTGGCGTCGCTGAAAACGATTCCAATGTGGGTCTGGTCCGAACCTGTATAGAATTCAACGACACTGTTACTCTTCTTAAGATAAACGATCGTTCCATCGGACACCTCAGGAGAGGCACCCACCAGGAGCGCTGCGAGAACCAGGCCATTCATCTAGAGACCTCCCGTCTCATCCAGAAAACCAATCACCATTTCATTAAAACTTCGGATTAAATTTAACCTCGTTTGAAATAGTTTGCGGCCCGCGGCTTTTCAATTCGATCAAGTAGGCCTTGAACGGGCCTGAATCAGGTCGAAAGGCTGGCACGGCGGGCACCTGCAAGACACCCTCTTCACCAAGTCGAGCAGGCAAACCAAACTTCCCAGATTTTCCGGATTCGATCACCAGGCCGTATTGTGCCTTGGGTGACATTTCACCTTTTTGTAATTGATACCGAACGGAAAATCCCACGCGTTGCCCTTCCTTGGTCATCACCGGCAGGATGGCATTCTCCGTGAGTCGATAAACAGGTTTCGGTGGCGGGGGCTGAACCTTGAGCTTCCGCAGATCCGCTGCCGAGTTCCGCTGACCGTTCGGCTTACCGCGACGAGCCCCCCCTTGCCTGCGATTGTTGCCGCCAGCAGGACCCTCGTTCGTGAGACCCGGTGTTGCGGACGGATCACCGAAACCACCAGGCGTGTCACCAATCGCACCGCTAGTGGCCTCTCCGGCACCCGGATCGGCACCCGAACCTCCGGCATAGTCGCCAAGCAAACCACCAGCCAGATCGGCAGGCGGTCCGTCGTCTAACTCTTCTGCCTGCATGGCACCCTCGCCTGAAATATCATCGAACGTGGAGTCGCCCTCGGGCAACTCCATGTCCTCGCCGTTGCCATAATTCTGCATGTCAGAAGTAAGGTCCTCATTGGGATCGTCAAAAGCTGGCCCCCCCGCTGAACTGCTCCCCATGTTCTGACCGAGATCGGCACTACCGGCGCCTGCGTTGGCCCCCTGGTTTTCGGTGCTCTCTGCAGGGGCCGCTGCGGCCGCCTTGGCCTTCTTGGCCGGAAGTAACTTAGCGACCTTAACCCCCAGTCGTTGGCAGCCACCAGACGTGGTGAGAAACAACACCGCTAGAACCCAGTAACCGGCGTGGACAAGCCCACTGCGTTTATTCACTTTTGATACCTGCATCGTCAGCACGCTCCAAAGAAGGGTTCCGCTACATCGCACCTGCGTTGCCTGAAACCTAATCTTACTGACTCCGGGTCGATAAGGCACGTCCGAAAGCCTCTGAAACCGACGCATTTCGCACCATCTGCTCTCAAAAAACCGGTTTTTCTGCAAAATATTCGCGATCGGTCATCATCAGCGTTTTCCCAGTTTAACTACGATCACTGGAAAATACTCTTCCGACTCGCTGTCAGAGTGGGTTTAGCATGGACCGGTCAGCCCCGCGATGGACAATCCGTTAGTGGGAGGCGATGATACAGCCTCTGGCAATCGACCATTCCAACCCTGGCCCCATTCCCTGGCATGTTTTACTGTCTTACACCCCGAATTCGAACGGCTTCCCTGCTGTTCCTCCTTTCGCTGACCTCGCCACCGTCCGCCACTGGTCAGGGGCCACTGCAAACCGTTGCCGAAAGCAGTCAATACACGAAGACCAGTCGCCACGCAGACGTACTGGCGTTCCTCAACCAGTTGGCGTCTCAGTCACCGAAACTGCACCGCCTGGAAATAGGTCGGAGCGTTGAGAAGCGTCCGCTCAGCGCCATGATCCTGGCCGAGCCTCCGGTCCACTCGGTTACGGACCTTTCGAACGACCCTCGGCTGGTCGTTTTGTTACTGGGGAATATTCACGCTGGTGAATGCGCCGGCAAGGAGGCCATCCTTGCGCTCTTGCGTGATTTATCCAGAAAGGACCCGGATGGATTACTCAAGCATTTCGTCATTCTTGCTGTCCCCAATTTCAATGTAGATGGCAACGAACAACAGGGCCGCCAACATCGGCCAGGTCAAATCGGGCCACGCGAGGGGATGGGACTTCGCCACAACTCGCAGGGCCTCGATCTCAACCGCGATTTCATCAAGCTCGACAGCCCGGAAGTCCGCAGCCTCACGCAATTCATTCAACAGTGGAATCCACATCTTTTCATCGACACTCACACCACCAACGGTTCACGACATCGTTATCACCTCACTTACGATGTACCACACAACCCAGCGGCTCCCGCTCCCATACGCAACTGGCTGCGACAGGACGTCTTACCCCAGGTGACCAGGGACCTTGCCACCCGCGACATCAACACCTTCTTTTATGGAAACTTTAACAAGGACCATACTCGCTGGACCACTTTCGGCCACGAACCCCGTTACAGTACCGAATATCTTGGACTCCTGGGTCGTTTGTCCGTTCTAGCGGAGGCGTACAGCTATACCCCTTACCAGAAACGTGTCGAATCTCATTACGAATTCATCTCAGCCATCCTGCGGCAACTCTCCACGGATACCCACTTAGCCCGGAAACTCGTCGAGGAGAGCGGAACCTTCCAAGAAGAAGTGTCCATAAGGGCCACGAATTCGGCCTATCCCGACAAGGTAACGGTCGAGGGTTACCGAGGCCCAGCCTTGCCGCTAAAAAATCCCCCCAGCCCAGCCAAGTCTCCCGATACTCCTGAAGATTACTCCGTCGACTATCATGCCAACTACCAGACCACGCTGGCCATCAATCGGCCGTACGCGTATCTCCTTAACCGCCAGGAGGCACGAGCAGCAGGTCGCCTCATGATGCATGGCATCCGGGTTCACCAACTCACGAAGCCAACTGCTTTTCCGGTTGATCGTCAACGGATCACGAAGATTCAAACATTGCCAGGAACCGTAAGTGGCCAACGCCTCACGTCATTAGCTACCAAGGACGCACCATCTTCCGAAACGGTGCCAGCCGGTACCTTCGTGATCTATGCTGACCAACCCCGTTCCCGGCTACTCACCTATTTGCTGGAACCTCGCTCCGACGATGGACTCACCGCCTGGAATTTTTTCCGACACGCACTTCGAGAAGGCGGATTGCATCCGGTCTCCCGTATCACCCACGCCACTGACCTCGTCACGACCGAACTGATGACGCTGCCTCGCACCAGCCAGCTTTCGCTGGATCGTATTTACGGCCCCAAGGGGCGTATTCCCTTTGGCGGCTCCTTTCCACTCTCCCTCCGATGGCTACCGAAGACCTCAACCTATCAGTGGCGGCAGGAAACAGACAATTACCTCGTTTCCGCGGAGACGGGGGCGCGTACCCCGGTCGCCAAGGTCGACCGAACGGTACCCCGCAAGGCCCTTAAAACCCTACTGGGTATTTCGGATAAAGAAGCGTCAGCGATTGCCAACGGACCAGCCGAGAAATCTCCAGATGGTACGGCCACGCTATATCGCTATCAGCAAGACCTGGTTCTTTACCGTAACGCAGACGCCGTGGCCAGTCGTTTGACCAATGACAAGCAAACGAAACGCCTGATCACGTTCAGTCCGGATTCACAATATATTGCCTTTATCCGAAACCACAATCTGATCGTCGTACCGGCTACGGGAGGACCCGAGATAGCCATCACCAGCGATGGATCATCCCAACAACTGTATGGCTACCTGGACTGGGTCTACCAGGAAGAACTGTATGGGCGCGGCAACTTTCGCGGTTTCTGGTGGAGCCCTGACTCGCTTCACATTGCCCTGTTGCACCTGGACGAGACACCCGTATCTCGTTACACCGTGGCCGATCACCTGGCCTACCGAGAAAAAAGCAACACGGACTATTACCCCAAGGCCGGCGACCCACTCCCACGCGTTCGGCTCGGAATTGCAGGTCTGGATAAAAAACCTCCTCGCTGGATCCCGCTTGGCCGGTTTGGAGATGAGAAACTCATCTCCCACGTCAACTGGGGGCCCCAGGGTCGACAACTGTACGCACAGGTCCAGGACCGGGCTCAAACCTGGCTTGAACTCCTACGAATTAACGCGGGGCAACTACAGCCTCATCCTGTTCTGCGTGAAAGTACCCCGGCATGGGTGCAGTCACCTGGATCACCTGTCTTCCTAAAAGACGGTTCCTTTCTATGGCTCTCAGAATCAACCGGCTATCGCCATATCCAACACGTGACCAACCGTCGCCGTCGTCGTATCCGAGTAATCACATCGGGACCGTGGGAGGTTCAAAAGATCCTCGGCGTTGATCAGGATCAGCAGTTTGTCTATTTCCTTGGGAACCGCGAGTCTGGTCGAGAAGCTCACGCCTACAGAGTCCCGCTAGTGGGCGGAACGGTGCAACGTCTCACCACCGAACCAGGAAACCATGCCGTACGTTTCAATGATACCTTTACCCACTTCCTGGATTATGTCAGCGGCATTCATCGTCCGATCTCTGTCTACCTTCACCGCGCTGATGGGACGCGCCTGCGGACACTGGCTCCTAACCTGGTGGACCACCTCGATTATTACGCTCTCAACAAACCCGAATTTGTAACGTTGGCAGCACGTGACGGACATCCCCTGACCGGCATCCTCATCAAGCCACCGGATTTCGAGCCCGGCAAACGCTACCCGGTACTATGTCATGTCTACGGTGGACCCCAAGCCCCCGTGGCGCGAAACCGCTGGGCAGGCTCAACCTACCTCTGGCACCAATACCTGGCCCAGCAGGGTTACGTTATCTGGATTCCGGATAACCGTGCTTCCACGCATGAGGGCGTAAAGGGGGCCTGGCCAATCCATCTCAACATGGGCCGCGTCGAATTGCGAGATCTCGAGGATGGCATCAAGTGGCTCACGGCTAAGAAATGCGTTGATCCTGAACGCGTCGGTATCTGGGGGTGGAGCTACGGTGGCTACCTGACCAGCTACGCACTCACGCACTCCAAGCTCTTCAAGGTCGGAATCGCTGGTGCCCCCGTTACGGACTGGCGAAATTACGATGCCATCTATACAGAACGCTACATGGGCATCCCCTCCAAAAACCCCAAGGGTTACCTGGCCGCCTCCCCGGTGCATGCAGCCAAGGATCTCCATGGACGCCTGCTCCTGATCCACGGATCGCTTGATGACAACGTCCATCTTTCCAACACGCTCCAGTTCGCTCATGCCTTACAGAACGCCGGCAAGCAATTCCAGCTGATGATTTACCCCAATAACAAGCACGGGATCACCCGCTCGCAGCAATCCCGTCACCTACGAGATCTGATGACCCAATTCATCCTTGATCATCTCTGATGAAGCTCTCAAATGGCTTCGTTGACGGCAAAACGATATACTGGACCAGGTCGCCGTGAACACGGCCCCTTTAGTTTCTCCTCAGCCTGATGGAAAACAGCATGCCACCAATCGCTACATGCTTCTACCGCACGCTTCTCTGTCAACTGCTCGTCAGTGTTGCGATCGCGAACCCTTGCCAAGCTCAGCCAAAGCCGGACGGACCCGCGGCCAAGCCAGACCCGAAACACGCCGAACGAATGAAGGCCGGTCTCAAGATTTTCAAAACCGATGTCCGGCAGATTCTCGTGGCACGCTGCTTGAAATGCCATTCCGGCGAACGCCTCGAGGGAGAGCTCGATCTAACCACTCGCACCAGTCTCCTCAAGGGGGGCAGCACGGGACCAGCCGTCGTGCCAGGAAAGCATCAGCAAAGCCACCTCTTTCAACTCACCAGTAGAACTGACGAGGAAAAGATGCCCCAGGATGGGGCCGCGCTGAGCAAACGTCATCTAGCCACTCTTGCGCAATGGATCGACCTGGGCGCACCCTATGACGGTAGCCTGGCCCACGGCCCGGCGGACCCCCTCGCCTGGACCAAACGCACGATCGAGCCGTTACATCGTAATTACTGGGCCTACCAGCCATTGACCCGACCGCCCGTCCCTCCCGCCGCCGCACCTGCGTGGCCCCTCAACCCAATCGACCACTTTATCCTGAAGCAGCTTTCCAGCAGACAACTCGCACCGCGCGGGCCCGCCGCTTCGACTGACCTCGTCCGCCGAGCCTATTTTGATCTTGTCGGCCTACCGCCCGATCCTGCCATTGTCCGTGAGTTCGCAGACGCAAAAGATGAAGACGCCTACGAGAAACTGATAGACAACCTGCTGGAGACGCCGCAATACGGCGAACGCTGGGCACGCCATTGGCTGGACGTGGCCCGCTTTGCTGAGAGCCATGGCTTTGAACACGACTACGACCGCAAGCACGCTTACCATTTCCGCGATTTTGTCATCCAGGCGCTCAACCAGGACATGCCCTATGATCAATTCATTCGCTGGCAGTTGGCCGGCGACGAACTAGCGCCCGACAATCCGCTGGCGCTGATGGCAACCGGCTTCCTCGGGGCTGGCGTCTTTCCAACCCAGATCACGGCAAACGAGGTGGAACGAACCCGTTACGACGCGCTGGACGACATGCTGGCGACCACGGGAACCGCCATGTTGGGGCTCACGATTGGCTGCGCACGCTGTCATGACCACAAATTCGATCCAATCCCTCAGGCAGACTATTATCGGCTTCTCTCCACGTTCACGACCACCGTCCGTAGCGACGTCGAGATGGACCTGGATCCCAAGGCAACAGCCCACGCCAAGAAGGAGTTTGCCAGTCGTCATCAACCGCTCGTGGATCGACTCGCCGCCTACGAAACCAAGGAACTACCTGCCAAGTTCCAGGCCTGGGAGCAGACACGGTCCCCCACGGCGACTACCGACGCTGGGTGGTTACTGGTGGATTTCAAGGAAACCCTCTCCAAGGGCGGAGCAACGTTCAAGCGTTTAGCCGATGGTTCGCTACTGGCAACCGGCACGAATCCCGACTTCGATACCTACACGTTCGTAGCAGAAACGAAAGTTTCCGCTATCACTGGTTTCCGTCTCGAGGCCCTGGCGGATCCCAGCATGGTCAAATCAGGCCCCGGTCGCGCCACAAACGGGAATTTCGACCTGACGAACATCACGCTCGACGTCCAGTCCCTCGCACCTGGCAGCAAACCCACGCGTATCACGCTCATCAAACCACGGGCTACGTTTGAACAACCCGGCCTCCTGATCGCCCACGCCGTGGATCAGAATCCGAAATCCGGCTGGGCAGTGGATCCGCAGTTCGGCAAGGATCATGCCGCCGCGTTCAGCTTCGAATCGCCACTTGCGAATCCAAACGGCCTACGCATTACGTTCACGCTAACCTTCAACGGCAATAATCGCCATAACATTGGCCGACCCCGAATTTCGCTGTGTCGCAGCGCAACCCCATTACCGTTGCGCGGAAACGGCGTCCCGGCAATGATTCCCCAGCTACTTGCGAAAGCTCCTTCAAAACGCAGCCCCGCCGAAACAGCAACTCTCCTGCACTGGTATCGAGTCATGGACTCCGGATGGCAGGAATTACAGAAAGCGGTGACCGATCATCTCGCTTCACAGCCAAAACCGCAGGTCACCAAGGTCCAGGTTTGCACCGAGGGCGCCAAGCCGATGCGCCATCATAGCCAGGGAGCTGACTTCTTCAAGGAAACCTACTTCCTGGCCCGCGGCGAAACGGACCAAAAACGGGGAGCAGCGCCGCAGGGTTTTCTCCAGGTCCTGATGCGAAGTCCAGACGGGGTAAAAACCTGGAAAGCGACTCCTCCCAAATCATCCCCTCTCTCCTACCGAAGAACTTCGCTGGCAAACTGGATTACGGATGTTGAGCAGGGGGCGGGACACTTGTTGGCGCGAACGATCGTCAACCGGCTCTGGCAGCACCACTTCCAGAGAGGCATCGTGCAAACCGCCAACGACTTTGGTAAGCAAGGAACCCCACCCACGCATCCAGAACTGCTGGACTGGCTGGCCACCGAGCTGATCGCCCATCAATGGAAACTCAAGCCGATTCATAAACTGATCATGACCAGCGCGACCTATCGCCAGGCTTCCACCTCGGTTCCGCGGCAGGCGGCAGTTGACCCTGACAACCAATACCTCTGGCGTTACCCAGCCCGTCGACTCGAAGCCGAGGCCATTCGCGACTCAATGCTGTCGGTAAGTGGTCAATTGGATTCACGGATGTACGGTGCAGGCACCCTGGACCCAGCCCACAAGCGGCGCAGCATTTATTTCATGGTAAAGCGCAGCAAGCTCGTTCCGATGATGCAATTATTTGACGCCCCCGAACCACTCTCCAGTGTTGGGTCACGCCCGACCACCACGATCGCTCCGCAAGCACTTCTTTTCATGAACAACCCGCAGGTCCGCTCGTACGCTCGCGGTTTTGCACAACGTCTTGAGCCACTCGCCAGGGAATCGCTAGTGGTCGCGGTAACGCAGGCCTACTGGCTGGCCCTCGGCCGCCCACCGACTTCCGATGAACGGGCTGATAGTGTCGAATTCCTGGATCAGCAATCGCGCCTTCTGAACGCCGAGAAGCCCGGTGCAGCGAGGCTGCAGGCACTTACTGATTTCTGCCAGGTACTTTTTAGTATGAACGAGTTTATTTATATCCGTTAACCGGGTTATTGAAAGCAACTCATGATTCCCCAAGCACCTCATAACGAACCGATCGCCTTAACGCGTCGCCAATTGCTCCGACAAGCAGGCGGTGGCCTCGGCATGCTGGCCCTTGGATCACTCCTTGATCCGTACGACGCCACCGGGGCCGATGCGTCTCCAGCGAACCTGTTAGCCGCCCGTGCCGGCCATTTTCCAGCAAAAGCAAAGAACGTCATCTGGCTGTTTATGAATGGCGGCCCCAGCCAGGTTGACACCTGGGACTACAAGCCCGAGTTAGCAAAGCAGGATGGAAAACCGATCAAGGGCTTTGACAAGAACACGGGGTTCTTCACGGGTGCTGTAGGACCGGTCATGAAGAGTCCGTTCGAGTTCAAGCAACACGGAGAATCAGGCACCTGGGTTTCAGACCTGTTCCCCCGCATCTCTCAACACGTCGACAAGATGGCGTTCATCCACTCCCTTCACAGTGATTCCAATAACCATAGCCCTGCACTATTCAAGATCAACACGGGCATGACCCGCATGGGCTTCCCGTGCGTAGGGTCGTGGGTGACGTACGGACTGGGATCGGAAAACAACAGTCTACCGGCGTTCGTCGCCATGTCAGACCCCCTCGGCCGCGGCCTGCCCAAGGGGCACGCCCAGAACTGGGGTTCCGGTTTTTTACCCAGCATCATGCAGGGGACATGGTTACGCCCCAAGGGCGAGCCCATTGAAAACCTCAGTCGCCCCAAGGACCTGACTTCCCAACAGCAACAGAATCAGCTGGCCTTACTCAAACGCCTAACCCAACAGGCCCCTGGGATATCACCTAACCTGGACCTCGAACTCGAGGCCCGTATCAAAAGTTTTGAACTCGCCTACCGCATGCAACAGGTAGCCCCCGAAACGCTGGACGTGGAGCGGGAGACCCGGGAAACCCAGGATCTCTATGGCGTGCATGACAAGAAATGCTCTCACTTTGCCCGGCAGTGCCTCGTAGCACGTCGCCTCGTTGAACGGGGTGTGCGATTTATCCAGATTTACAGCGGCGGAAATGAAAATGCTCGCAGCTGGGATGGCCATGTCAATATCGTCAAGAATCACGGTGGCTTTGCCGCTGAGACCGATACGCCGATCGCTGGCCTCCTGACCGACTTGCACCGTCGAGGACTGCTCGAGTCCACGCTCGTGATCTGGGGTGGTGAGTTTGGACGCCTCCCGATCATCCAGAAAGGTGGTAGCGGCCGGGACCATAATCCCCACGCTTTTACCTACTGGTTTGCCGGTGGCGGTATTCGCCAGGGGGTCCATCATGGTGCTACCGACCCGATTGGGTTCAAGGCCGTTGAGAACCGCGTCAGCGTCAATGACCTGCACGCCACGATCCTGCATCTCCTCGGTCTCCATCACGAACAACTCACCTTTCGGCTCAACGGTCGCGACTTCCGACTGACAGACGTCGCCGGAAACGTCGTTCGCGAGATCATTGCCTAGAGACCGCCTGGCACGACCATCTTCTCAACCCTGCTTCGCAGCCAACGGATCGTAAAGCAGCGGGAAGAAAGGTCCCTGCATGGGTTCCCCGTTGGGCACGGGCGGTACGCCAGCCAGCAGCACCTCGTCACTGGCACTTTTCACGCCATCCGCAAATACGTTAACCACCGTGGCACGCCTGGCCCGAGACGACCGATTCTCGTAACTGCCGTGGACCATCAACGGGTGATGAAACACACATTCGCCGGCTGACAACTCAACGGGAACCGCTCTCTCAAAAGCGTTCATCTGTTCCTGGTCGAGGATATCCCTGATGGCATTCATGTCCCCCGCCAGGCCTGTCACAGGCAGGAGGTCCCAGCGATGACTCCCCGGAACATAATGGACACAACCGTTATCGAGGGTCGAATCGTCCAGGCCGATCCAGCAGGTGAGATGCGCCATGGGTTGCGTGCGTGTCCAGTACGAATAATCCTGGTGCCAAGCCACGACGCCGCCATCGTGAGCCGGCTTCACAAAGAGTTGGTCATGCCAGAACCGAACCCCGCTGCCTAGCAGTTGACTGGCGCGTCCGAGCCATGGAACATGCCAGAGCAGGTCATGAAATCCCGGTGCAATACGCCACGCACCCAAGGCGTGAAACAGAACGCGATTGGCAGCGGTCGCTTCATTGCGCTGGTACTCATACCACAAGTCACGCCCCGGATGCTCCGGTTGGAAAAACGTTTCCAGTTCGCCACGGAGGCACTCCAGCTGCGTTTCCGTCAGGACGCGACCACCCTTGACGTATCCATGTTCCTCGAAGAACGCCAGCTCCTGGTCACTGAATCCTGGCCAGGGATTACCTGTTAAATCCTCGCCAGCATCAAAAACCTGGCCGAGCATCCCATGATGCCCCGACAGGTCTCTACAGGGGATGTTCACGGGCCTTGAGCTCCCTCCGGCGCAGCACCTGCCGGCGGCTTGATTTTTTCCCATTTATCCAGCGCTGCCTGTCGATCTCCGTCACTGGCAAATTCGAGTGAACTGACATCGAAACGCCTCAATTGATCGATTCTCACATGCGGGAAGCCATGCGTCTTATGATCCAGCTTGGCCAACGTTAACAAGGTCGCCAAGGCGATGTCACGCACCTGGACCTTAACACGCTGTTCTCCGCCGGGCGACGAAAGAATGCTTTTATCCTCCAAAAGCGGTTGCACCTGTGCAGCATGCGCTGCGTTACCGAAGCGGTTAATCGCAAGCAATGCCATCTTACGAGCGTTGGCGGATCGTTTACCGGCGGCCAGTACGCGTGTCGCAAACACTAACGCTTCCTCGAGCTCATACTGCATTGACACCAGCAGGGCAGGGTAGGGATCGGTCTTCTCCTGTCTCCTGAGGCAACGCGCCAACAGGACACGCATCGTTCTGGCGGCACCATCGTCCCCACCAATGAGGCCTCGCACGCGCGTATCGATGGCCAGGCCATAGACCCGCGAGGCAACCTCCTGCGTAATGGGAACCCGCTCATCAGCAACCGCGAATAGAATCGCACTGGTCACTCCAATCCCAAGGTCACCAGGCTCACGACTCCGACGTTGAACTGACAACAGCCGACTCCGAGTCAGTTCAGAAAGCCCTCGCCCGTTCCCGGCTATTTCCAGCATGAGCGCCGCATCGGCCTTCTGCATTGCCACGAAAACCTGCCGAGATTCGGCCGAGTTTCCTACCCAACTCTCAAACCGAGACCACCCTGGCAACTTGTACTTGGCCGGGTTGGCGTCCCTGAGAAAAAGCACGAGTCGTCTCTGCAGATCGAGGTCCCGGACCACGATCAGGACACGCTGGCAGCGGTAACTAATCTCGCGATTAGGACTGTCAACTCCAGCCTCAAGCGCCGCAAGGGCCGGCAGGCCTATCTTAACCAGGTCATTCATCGCACGTTTTCGTATTACGAATGACCCATTACCCAGTTCTTGCACCAGAGAGCGCGCTCGCATCTGCTCCTCTGCCACATCAGCCCGGACAACCCACGGACCACCAACCCATAGCGCCAACAACACCCCTATCCACATGAGGCAGGGCAGTCGATGTTGCGATCTAGGAAGAGTCATTACCTGGTTCCCCGGTATAAAACGGACTTCACCATTCTACGCTTTCATGGCCCCAGGTCCAACTTTTCGGGACCCTTGACCTTCTACGCTATTCACCAAGCGCCTGGCTCAGATCCTCGACCAGGTCGTCCGAATCCTCCAGCCCCACCGAGATTCTAACCAGGCTATCCGTAATACCATGCGCCAATCGATCCTCGCGGGCATAGCTGGCGTGCGACATTGCCGCGGGCTGTTCGATCAGGGATTCCACGGCACCCAGGCTCACGGCAAGTTGAAACAAGCGGGTTGATTCGACAAGCTGCTTTGCTTTCTCAAAGCCCCCCTGGACCTCGAAGCTGATCATCGCGCCGAATCCTCCGTCCATCTGTGCAGTCGCGATCTCGTGCCCCGGATGGTTTTCCAAGCCTGGATACAACACGCGTTCCACTCTCGGATCGGAGTCCAACCAGGTTGCAATCGTGGCCGCCGATTCACACTGAGATCTCATCCTAAGGTCCAGCGTCTTAATTCCACGACTCACCAGGAAAGAATCAAATGGACTCAGTACGGCTCCGGTCGCATTCTGGATAAAGTAAAGGTCATCATGAAGCTCTTTTTCGCGTGCGGCCAGGATGCCTCCCAGCACGTCACTGTGCCCTCCCAGGTATTTCGTGGCTGAATGCATTACGATGTCAGCGCCCAGCTCGAGTGGCCTCGTAAGGACAGGGCTCGGAAACGTATTATCCACTGCCAGCAACGCTCCACCCGCATGCGCGATTTCAGCACACGCTGCCACATCCGTGATCGACATCAGCGGGTTTCCGGGCGTCTCACACCACAACAGCCGCGTAGTGTCTCGCATCTGCTCTCGCACCTGGTTTGGGTCCGTGGTATCTACCAAGGAAACGTCCACGCCGGCACGATTGGCAACCTGGTGAAGCAACCGATAGGTTCCACCGTAGATATCGCGCCCAGCCAGGATGTGATCACCCGCTTTGCACAGCAACGTCGCTGCGTGAATCGCTGCCATTCCGGAGGAAAACGCGAGTGAACCGGCCGCCGATTCCAGCGAGGCCATCGTCTCCTCGAGATTGGCCCGCGTCGGATTGCCACTGCGACTATAGTCATACTCGCCCCACTCACCGGCGGCCTCCTGCACATACGTGGAGGCCACGTGGATCGGTGGCACCACGGCACCCGTCTGGGCATCTTTTTGATTTCCTACGTGGATAGCGCGTGTACGGAATTTCATTTCTCTAATGCCTGCTCCAAGTCGCGAATTAAATCGTCTGAATTTTCAATTCCAGCAGCGATGCGGATCATATTATCCGAGATCCCGAACGTTTCACGTTCTTCCGGTGTACATTCGAAGTAGCTGATTACCAGCGGTTGTTCAATGAGCGATTCTACTCCACCCAGGCTGGGAGCGATACGAAACAGCTGAACGCGGTCTACCACCTTGGCCGTTTCCTGCCAGTCCGCATCCTTGAGAGTGAACGTTACGAGGCCCCCGAATCCCTGCATGGTCGAAGCGGCAATTTCCGCATAGGGATGGGAGTCAATACCAGGATAATAAACACGGTCAACCCTCGGGTGTTGATGCAGGAAATCAGCAATCGCCTGCCCATTCTCATTATGACGCTGCATCCTCAGGCCAAACGTTTTCAAGCCTCGTTGCAACAGGTACAGGTTATGCGGACTGCTAATTGCGCCCATGATTCCCCGCAGATTTCTCACCTCTTCGAGCTGATCCTTGCTGCCGACAATCACGCCCGCCAGGAGGTCATTATGGCCACCCAGGTACTTCGTCGCGGAATGAAGTACGTAATCAATCCCATGCTGCAGTGGACGCACGTTAAAAGGTGTTGCCAGTGTCGCATCAATCAACGTCTCGACACCGTGTCGCTTGCCGATCGCACTGAAACGATCAAGGTCCACGACGCTGAGGTGTGGATTGGTCGGAGACTCACTGACCAGCAAACGGGTTTGCGGATTGATAGCGGCTTCCATGGCCTCATAGTCACCGGTTTTGACCTGCCGGGTCACCACGCCGAACCGGGACAGGTGCTTCGTACAGAATTCTCGACTCCGATGATAACACTCATCAAAGAAGATCACCTCGTCTCCCGATTTCAACTTGGCCATCAATACACCAACGATCGCTGCCATGCCGGTGGCAAATACGATGGCTTCCTCACCACCGTCTAATGCTGCCAACTTGGCCTCTACGACCTTTTCTCCTGGACTGCCGTATCGACCGTACTCGTGGCGAGGCTGCTTCTCTTCGATATAGTCGATCACCGCCTGTGTATCGCGAAACGTATACGTCGACGCGCAAACAATGGGATCGGTAATGGAGTGCGCTAGTTTCTCGCGCAACTCACCCGCATGTACCGCCTGGGTTGACGCGCCTGCGTCGGACACGTCGCTGCGGTTTGGGGAATCGTTGGTCATTGATCTTCTCGTCGCTTCCTGCTTGCCAGCCTTGATCCGTGTGTTCTCCACGCTGGAAATCACCGACGTCGCCATCGCAAGCGGTGATGGCGGCCACTAGCAGAGCGGCCGCGCGGTCCGGGTTAAAGAACTTCCCGACACGCCGAAAACCAATGGTTTCCGTTGGACTGGCACTTTAGCAGATAAAGGCTGCAAGCGGCCGCAACTCCCTGTAGCAATAGAATTTAGTCTAGTTCGGCAGGCACTACTTCGCAAGGCCGTCGACCACCGCAGCAATTTAAGGCCGTGAAACATAGAAGATTCACGCTGATCCCCATACAAGAATAAAAAAAGGCCGGCATCCCTGCCGACCTTTCAGGATCGCGCTTTATTGCCCCAATTCCATCCGGGACAAGCACGTTGTTAGCCAACGCCTGCTACCTTCGCAGCGGATTTCCGCTGCCACTTGCGGTGCGTACTCGACCCTGCCCGCCCGTTGTGGGCGTATAGCCGGTACGAATAACTTCCTGCGCTGATCGAGTCTTCTGCTCAACCACGCGCCCGTAACGCTGCAACGTCCTGGGGGCGGCAGCCCGGGGCGGCGCCAGTCGCAACGTCCCGTTGCTGGGCCGATAGCTGCGCAGCGCCTCTTCTCGTGTCTGGAAGCGACGAGCGCTCCGAGCTGCAGCCTCGTCCGGCACAGGCTTGGGAATCGCTTCCTCCGGTGCCGCTTCCGTCGGAACGGAGTTCTCAACGGGAATTCCGCCACTCATCTCATGGCTGTAACAACCACAATGTCCGCCATGGTTAAGTCGGATCGAAAACATGGGGAGTATACCCAGGGGCGAACAACACTTCGGTCGGTATGTCCGCGATGGTAATACCGCCGTTCGCCCACAATCATTACAACCTTGCTTCACGCCG
>MPLU02162860.1_pt1 | contig 42566 bp, 35 predicted proteins | sample 1617381 | NCBI WGS metagenome assembly MPLU02 (sample SAMN05944801, study PRJNA350692) | marine metagenome | biome: marine; feature: ODZ; material: water; isolation source: 90 m water sample filtered on 0.2 um supor filter | place: Pacific Ocean | collected 2012-04-08 | depth 90m m
CATGAAGAATATAAACCGAGGCTCGGCCATTCCCTGCATGAAATGATCGGCAGAGTGGTGGCCACCAACGGCGAACGTTACCAGGTGAATGACCGAGTCCTTTGTGTTCCGGATGATCAAAACGGCCTCTGGGAACGCTACTGCGTGGATGAGAATCGGGCCATTGCGGTCGACCCCAGGCCCGTGGAAGAAGAAGCCTTGATGGCCCAGCCACTGGGTACGGTAATCCTGGCTATGCGACGCGTGCCGCCGGTGCTGGGGCAGACCGTGGTCGTGGTGGGCCAGGGCCCCATGGGACAGTTGTTTTGTGCCACGTTGCGAAACCTGGGTGCTCGACAGATCATCGCTGTTGATAAACTTGGTTATCGGCTTCAGACCAGTTTGAAAATGGGAGCTACCGACGTGGTGGATTCCTCCGAAGTGGATCCCGAGGAAGCCGTCATGAGCCTGACCGATGGTGCTGGTGCTGACCTGGTCATCGAGGTGGTAGGACACACGGAGCAGGTATTGAATCTCTGCGTGGATCTTTGCCGAGTGGATGGTACGATTCTCTTTTTTGGCGTGCCCATGACCCTGATCGATCAGATCGAGTGGCGCAAGCTGTTCTGGAGGCGGCAGAATATCGTGACTAGTGTCGGCCCTGATTTCCGGACAGACTTTCCGTTGGCGATGCAATGGATTGCCGAGAAGCGGATGGATGTGTCACCGCTGATTACGCACCGTTATCCACTGGCGGACGTTCAGCGAGCCTTTGACCAGTACCACGCACGGGGTGACGAGGGCTTGAAGATCCTGCTCGATTTTCCCTCGGCACAATAGTGCCAGGATGGTTTACCCGGTCCCATCAGGATTGAAGTAGTCCGGTTCAGCGGTTGCCTTCCACTTGATATTGCAACCAAGGCTCGGCTTTTGCTCGCTGGAGACTTCCTGTCCAGCCAGGACCGCATCGACAGCCTGTCGCAGATCCTCACCGGTCACGGGAATTCCGGAATCCGGACGACTGGAATCAAACTGACCCCGGTAGACCAGTTTTTGTTCCCCATCGAAGAGAAAAAAGTCAGGGGTACAGGCGGCGCGGTAGGCAATGGCAACTTCCTGTTCTTCGTCGTACAGGTAAGGAAAGACATAACCACGTTGTTCTGCCTCGTGGATCATCTGCTCGGGAGAATCCTGGGGATGGCTGGAAACATCGTTGGAGCTGATACCGACAATGGCTAAATCGGAGCCATGGTAGTCGAGTGCGAATTGCGCCAGGGCAGGTGCCAGGTGGATCACAAATGGACAGTGATTGCACATGAACATGACCAGCATGGCAGGGGCATTCTTGAAATCGTCCCGGGAGACAGTCTCACCATTCACGTTCAGCAGGGAGAAGTCAGGAGCTGGAGTTCCCAGCGGTAACATGGTACTGACTGTTTTCACCATGGTCAGGGTCCTTGTAGCAAGAAAGAACGAGGGTAGTTATCAATCGAATTCAGGTCGTAACGTACCATAAAAAAAACGGTCTGCCAGTGTCCTGATTGGGATCCTCGCATCGTGATCAGGTCTTACCCGGGCAGGGAAACCCGTGAGAAAAGATGGCTGGCATTGGCTGTTGTCTGTTGAGCCAGCTCTTCCGGTGAGACCCCCCTGGTCTCGGCCAGGCAGGCCGCCGTATGAATCATTAATGCGGGCTCATTGGGGCGTTGCCCCCGGTGCGGGTGAGGTGACAGGTAGGGTGCGTCGGTTTCCAGTAACAGGCGGTCACTCGCAATGCCGGCTGCTACTGATCGCAACTCGTCGGACTTTTTAAAGGTCACCATGCCAGCAAAACTGATGTAGAGTCCCAGCTCAAGACATTCTTCTGCCAACGTGGCATCGCCGGTAAAGGAGTGCATGACACCCTGCAGTGGTCCTCGTTGCCTGGCAACTCGCAGCATTTCTACGATGTCCTGGCCACATTCCCGCATGTGAACGATGAAAGGGATCTGCAACTCCTGGGAAAGTCGAATGTGGCGGTCAAAGTAATCCTGTTGCATGGCAAAGGGCGTGTAATCCCAATGGCGATCCAGCCCGGTTTCACCGAGTGCCACGACCTGCGGGGATTGGGCCAGCTGGACGATCTGGTCCCAGTCATTCTCGCCAGCTTCGGCACAGTAGTTGGGTTGAATGCCCACGCTGGGGAAAACGTGGTCCAGGGAGCTGGCAATCTCCAGGCAACGTCGGCTGGAGTGAAGTGTTGTTGCCACGCTGATGATCGTTGTCACACCAGCCTGCGTGGCACGCTCGAGGACGGACTGTCGATCCTCGTCAAAGACGTCTTCATCCAGGTGCGCATGCGTGTCGAACAGTGTCATGGATGATCCTGGTTGGCGAGACCTGAAAAGGTTCTCGGCGATGGTTAGCTTGGTGGCTCCGTAACATCGGCCAGGTGGACCGACTGCCCGGAATGCCTAGGCGTCCGATTGAGATGCCACCAGTTCTTGCAACGAGTCCAGGTTTCCCTTGGCAGCGCCCAGCGATTCTTCAGCCAGGGCCTGGGCCAGCGGGGCTATCGTGAGTGGCTCAATGCAGTTCTGGATGGTCGCAATATCATTTTCCTGGCGTTGGATAAGAACGCCCAGCAAGTAATCGAGGGACAGATCGTGGAAGCCGGTGAATTCCAGTGGAAATTCACCCGGCAGGATTTCGCCACCACCGGAAAGAATCATCTCTCCCAGACGATCTGCAGTCCGTTGGACCTCGTCGGCCATCGTTTCAAGGGTATCGACAACTCCGTGGGAATCCTTGCGAATCCAGGGAGCTGCATAACGCAGGTAAGCCACCAGGGATCGGCTGTGGACGATCCGCAGTCGATTGAGAAGCGTATTGGTTTCAGTCGCATTCATAAGAGTGATTACCAGCGATTCGTGATCAAGCGGGATGTGACAGCCGGGGAATTCGATAGAGAGTTTAAAACAACGAACCTGCTGCAGCACGCGTGAAATCGTACAACCAGTTCCAACCAACGATTAAAATTACCGTGGGGATAGTCAGCAGCACGACGTAGGTTCCCGGCCCCGACTGGATGGGTAGCGAAATCGGTTCACGGTCGGATGGGGCTTCATCAAGAATTGTTGTCTTGACCACGCGCAGGTAATAAAACAGGCTGATCGCTGTGTTGATGCCACCGATGACCAGTAGCCACAGGAGGTAATCGGCGGTACCGGCAGCATGAGTGTAGCCATCCGCCAGGGAAGCAAAGATCGCAAACTTTCCAATGAAACCTGCCAGTGGTGGTAGTCCCACCAGGCTAAACATCATCAGGGCCAGGCAGATGGTTAGGCCCGGACACTGCTTGATCAGGCCGGCATAATCAGCGATTTCTTCACTTCCCGACTGGTTACGCAGGAAGGCGACTACAGCGAAAACACCAAGATTCATGAAAAGGTAGGTGAAGATATAAAGGGACAGTGCTGCCACAGCTGCTTCCGCTCCATCAGGACTGCTGCCGGCCAGTGCCATGATCGGTGGGATGGCCATCATCATGTAGCCCGCATGGGCAATCGTGGAGTAGGCCAGTAGCCGCTTGATGTTGGTTTGTCCGTAAGCAGCCAGGTTGCCGAAGGTGCAGGTAATGACTGCCAGCAGGGCAATGAGCTTACCGATAAAAGATCGTATGTCGGCCAAGTTGTCATTGGCGACCGCCCCGGGTTCCGTGGTGGGTGCGGGCAGCTCTTCTGCCACGGCAAAGAGTCCACTACTAGCAGGGAGAGATGCTTCCTGCTGGGCAGCCATTGCGTCGCCAGGTTCGATTCCCGTCGGTACAATCGTACCGAATCCAATCGCGAGGCGAACCAGCAGTGCCAGGGCAGCAGCCTTGGAGGCGATACTCAGAAAAGCATTGACCTCGGCACAGGCTCCTTCGAAAACGTCCGGGCACCAGAAGTGAAAGGGCACCGCGGAAAGTTTAAAAGCCAGGCCCGTGACGATCATGAGTCCAGCCAATGCCAGGACCATCGATTCTGACCCGCCCAAGTCTTGCACGGCCAGTTGCGAGGCCAGGGTCGGTAAATGGACGGTGCCGACAATGCCGGCCACGAGACTGATTCCATACAGCATGATGCCAGCAGCACCAGCTCCATAGACCGCGTACTTGAGAGCAGCTTCACTTCCCTGGCGACGTCCTTTCAGCATCCCGGCCAAGACGTAAGAGGGTACACTCGCCATTTCAATTGCCATGAAGACCATTAGCAAATGGTTGGCTGTCGCCATCAGGCACATTCCCAGCGTGGCTCCCAGGACGAGCGAGTAAATGTCGGCGCCGTCTTCGCGATCCGGTATTCCGGAAAGCTTAGTGAAAATCACGAACAACATCGCGAATCCCAGCAAGACCAGTCGCATGTAGATCGTGAACGAATCGTAGACCAGCATGCCCGTAAAGATTTCCATCCGCGAAATCGATTCCGACTGCAGAAGCAGTAGCGGGTTGGCCAGCACGAATCCGGCTACCGAACCGACCAGGGCAACCCAGAACACATCCAGTTTCTTGAGCGAGTCGAAAAGGCGTACGGTCAAGAGCAAGACGATCGTCAGGCAAATGACCAGCTCGGGCAGGAAAGCACCCAGGCTTGAATCACGCGTGATCGAGAGGAAACTGCCACTGGCGGTTCCCTTCGTATTAACGATCAGCTCGCTTACCAGGTCGTGAATGTTCACCGAAAACTACTTTCTAGTGTCGACTTGTGATGATGATGGATTGATTAAAATACCTGTCAGCTACCTGGCCACGCTTGCAGGCGAGGCGGCTAATCCGGCGGAAATCCCTGTGGGAACTTTCCCGGATACGTTCACGGAACTGTTCACTGCCGGCGTTTCCGATTCTTGTTGGCCTGCCACAGGAGCTTGCTGATTCCCGGGCGTCTGGGCTTCTTTTTCCGGTGTATTTTCGGTTGCCTCAAGGGGATCCTTGACGCTCTTGGTCCACTCGGTGAGATCCTCGACCTGTCGATCAATCGTCGGATCCATGTACTTCAAAACCGTATGATGCGGCAGGACACCGAAGGCAATTGCAAAGGCCAGTAACACACCACCGATGAGACGTTCACGCGTGGTGCTGGGGGTCAATGCTTCCTCGTGAGGACCCTTGTATTCAGCGCCCAGGTACACACGTTGGACACACCAGAGGATATACCCGGCTGTGAGAATCACCACGGCTGCCGAAATCACGGCCAACACCATGCTGTATTTCCAGACAGATAAAACGACCAGGACTTCGCCGATGAACCCGCAGAGCCCCGGTAATCCCAGGCCCGCAAAGAAAAGCCCCATGGCCATTGCCGTGTAGACCGGCATGCGGCCGTAAAGACCGCCGAATTCGTTGAGGTTGCGATGATGTACCCGGTCGTAAATGATGCCTACCATGAAGAACATGCCAGCGGAACTAATGCCGTGACCGATCATTTGGAACATCGCTCCCTGGATACCCATGTTCCAGTAAGCAGAATCGTAGTAAGGACCAGAAACAGACCAGACACCCAGGCCAAGCATGACATAGCCCATGTGACTCACGGAACTATAGGCAACCAGTCGCTTGAAGTCGGTTTGCGCCAGTGCCGCGAAGGCACCGTAGACCATGCTAATGGCACCCAGGGCACAGACCAGGTAAGCCAGGTCGTAGCCGCCGTGCGGACAGATGGGATAGCAGATACGGATGATCCCATACCCTCCCATCTTCAGCAGGACACCCGCCAGGATCATTGAAATCGGAGTGGGAGCCTCGACGTGAGCATCAGGTAACCAGGTATGGAAGGGTACCGAGGGTACCTTGATAATGAACCCGATCAACAAAAGCAGAAAAGCGGTTCGTTGCCAGGCCGGGCTGATCAGTTCCGTGTGCTGGCCCATGGCCGCCAGGGCCTGGATGTTAAACGTGTGCATGACTGCATCAGGCTCACTTGCCAGTTTTTCCTTGACCTCGGCGGTCACGGAATCGTGCAGGTTCAGGTTTGCCCACACGACGTCGCCACCGTCCAGGTTGGAGTGACGAGCTAACTCGACCAGGTCACTGCTGAAATACAGGATCAGTAGGGCGACCAGCATCAGGACGCTACCGAACAACGTGTAGAGAAAGAACTTGATGGCAGCATATTCGCGGCGTGGTCCACCCCAGATGCCAATCAGGAAGTACATGGGCAAGAGCATGACTTCCCAGAAAACATAGAAGAGGAAGAAATCCAGGGCCATGAAGACGCCCAGCATGCCGGTTTCCAACAGTAGGAACAGGATGCAGTATCCCTTGATGTGCTTGGTAATGGACCAACTGGCCCCCATGGCCAATACGGAGATGAAGGCTGTTAACATCACCAGCGGGAAGCTGATTCCGTCCAGGCCCATGAAATAGTAGATATTGAACGATGGAATCCATGACTTGTTGAAGACCTGTTGCATCTGGTCTGCGCCGTCACCAACCGTTTCAAACTGAGTCAATAGACCAAAAACACAGAGTGCCAATACGACCAGCGTCAGGCCCAGTGTGGCCCAGCGAATTTCTTCGGCGCGGTTGCCTGGGATGAACGCCAACGCCAGGGCCCCAAGAGCCGGCAGGAAGACAATGGCACTGAGTAATATTGAAGGATTGTCCATTTCGTTATTTCCGCTTGTTTCTGTTTATGATCGGATAATGCCGTGAAAGGCGATCGTGCTCCAAGGATCCACTAGAAAAAACTAACCATCAGGAATAATGCGACTGTTCCAACGACGATAAACAGGACGTACTGACGAAGCTGTCCCGTTTGCACATTACGTAGAGAGATTCCAATTCGCTGGGTCCAGCGGCCGATGCCATTGGCCAGGCCATCGATCATCGAACGCTCCAGGAGACGATCCCAGATCGAGGCCAGCACACGCGTCCCCCGGGCAATGCTGTGCAGGATGCCATCCAGCACTCTGCCGTCAAAAGCAGTCACTACCTTTGAAATCGCATGGGTCGGTTTGACGAAAAGCACATCGTACAACTCATCGAACCACCACTTGTTCAGCAGGAATCGGTGTAGTGGACGGAAGGAACGGCTTGTTTCCTCGGCGTCCAGTTTTTTCCACCAGTAAAAGACAGCGGCCAGCAGGATACCGACGATCCCCGTGGCAAAGGCCAGCAGGGTGACTGGTTTCTTGATTTCCCAGACATGGCTGTCGTGTTCATCAGGCCATGCCAGGGCACTGGTTAATGCTTCTTGCTTTCCCCCGGATCCCAACGGCCGTGCTGTTTCCAGCAGGTTGGCCAGGCTCAAGCTGTCCCATGGAGCAAATGATGAAATTGGCTTCCAGGCAACACTGATCGCAAACAGGGCCAGCACCAGCAGCGGGGCGTACATGATCTTGGATTCATGGGCGTGATCGTAACGATGCTGGTCCCTCGGCTTACCGGCAAACGTCATGAACCAGAGACGGAACATGTAGAAAGCCGTGATCGCTGCACCGCCGGCAGCAACCCAGAAAAAGATCGATACCGGGCTGCCACTGTTGGTTTGCATGAAGGAAAAAGCCTGCTCCAGGATGGCATCCTTGGAATAGTATCCACTGAGTCCAATGACAAACGGAATACTTGCTCCGGCAATCGCCAGGCAGCCGATCAACATCGTGAAAGCCGTATAGGGAATCTTTCGCCACAGGCCACCCATCAACGGCATTTCGTTGGTATGGACCGCGTGAATGACGGAACCTGAACACATGAAGAGCAGGCTCTTGAAAAAAGCATGCGTGATCAGGTGCATCATGCCAGCCAGCCAGCCGCCAACACCCAGGGCCATCATCATGTAACCCAGTTGACTGACGGTGGAATAGGCCAGTACCCGCTTGATGTCCGTGGCCGTAATGGCAATCGTGGCAGCCACGAACAACGTGATGCAGCCAATGATCGCGATTACCAACAATACTTCCGGAGGAAAGACAGGGTAAAAACGTCCCACCAGGTAAACTCCGGCAGCGACCATCGTCGCCGAGTGGACTAATGCTGAAACAGGTGTTGGGCCTTCCATCGCGTCCGGTAACCAGACATGCAATGGGAACTGGGCACTCTTACCCACGCAACCACAGAAAATCCCCAGCCCGGCAGCAATCAACAACCAGTAGCCGTAGCGTGGCCTGCTGTCATCCTTGGGATCATCGTTGCGAATTTCGGCGACCTTGGCAGCCAGCAACTCCTGGGTGGCCTTTTCATCACCGGCCACGTTTGCATCCAGCACCGCTTTACGCAATTCATCCTGGGCAGCAAAGGCAACCAGGCCATCAGGTGTTTGTAACTGGTAATGATTTTCTTCCGGACGAACCTGGCTGAACAAGCCAGCTTCACCATCAATGTCTCCAAAGGCAAACGTGCCACAGCCAGTCCAGAGAATCATGAGACCGATGATCATGCCAAAGTCACCAACACGGTTCACGATAAACGCCTTGTTACCTGCCGTGGAAGCACTCTTGCGTTCAACGTAAAAACCGATCAGGAAGTAAGAGCAAATCCCGACCAACTCCCAGAACACGAACACCATGGCAATGTTACCGGCCAGTACCAGGCCTAGCATGCTGAAACAAAACAGCGAGAGAAACTGGAAAAAACGGTGGAATCGACCTGGTCGTACCAGGTGTGAACCGTCGGCCAGGGTCACCTCGTGATCCGTGTATTCTGATTCCTCGTCATGCATGTAGCCAATGGCGTAGATATGAATCAGCGTGGCAATCAACGTCACCATGCAGAACATGCACATGGTTAGCGTGTCAATGTAGTAACTGATCGTCAGTTGCAAATGGTCGAACTTGCCCAACAGGTAGTAGGTACCGGTGATATGCTCGGGCACCGCAGTGTGGTGTGCACCTTCTCCACCGTGGCCATCCCCGTCGTGCTCGTGACCCTCTTCGTCGTGCTTGTGACCATCCCCGTCGTGCTTGTGATCATCCCCGTCGTGCTTGTGATCATCCCCGTCGTGCTCGTGACCATCCCCGTCATGCTTGTGACCCTCTTCGTCGTGCTCGTGACCGCTTACCTCTTTACCTGGGCTGGCATGTTTTTCATGCTCTTGGTGGGATGCAGCATTGACGCGTTCCAGTTCTTTCCAGTTAGCACCGCTGGGGCTTAACCAGTAGCCAAACATACCGACGAAGGAGAGTACGGCAGCACCACCGATCGCAAAAGTTGCCACCGTGGCTGCATAACTCTTCAGCTTGTTACCCGCCAGCAGGATGACGAAGAACGACACCAGGGGGAGTAGGGTCGCTGCTGCCAGGAGTTTCGGGAGTACTTCCATCCGACTTGCTATTTAGCCCTTGAGTTCATCCGCACGATCGACGTCGATCGTGCTGTGGTTGTTATAGAAATTCAATGCGATTGCCAGGGCCACTGCAGCTTCAGCAGCAGCCAGTACAATCACAAACAGTGCAATCAGCTGTCCGTCCAGTCCCAGCGATTCGGATCGCAGGTAGGGACTGCCAAAAGCAATAAAATTAATATTGGCTCCATTGAGGACCAGCTCGATTCCCATCAGGATGCCCAGGGCATTGCGCTTGGTTGCCATGCAAAGGACACCTGTGACAAACATCACGGCCCCAACGGCCAGGTAATGCGACACGGTAATCGTACTTAACAAAGGAAGAATCATGGTTCTCAGTCTGCAGTCAGTGAATCAGGTAAAGCCACGTTTTCCAAGCCTGTCTCGGAAAAGGGGCATCGACTAATCCGCGCTACCTCCGGTTGGTTTGGTTACGACTTGTTTTCGCTTGGTGCGAGCCATGTAGGCAGCTCCGATCAATACGATCAGCAAATGGATCGAGACAATCACGAACGGGAGCAGGTATCCTGACATGCCTGGCTGAAATTTTTCATTGGCGTCCAACTTGTCGGCCCGGACTCCCGCCAGTGCTAATCCCAGTGGAGTTGCGGTCTTGGATTGGTCCACGGCTAACGTGTCGGTGGGTCGGTCTGCAGTCCACTTGGGGACACTGAAAGCGGCGTTCAGCAGCAACAGCAGGAGGGCACTGCCGGCGATCAGTCCCAGGATCCAGTCTCGGCCACTGGCCTGGAGTGAGATAAATCGTTCCTGGGCAGTAAGCATGACGCCGAAGATCAGCAGCACCATGGTACCACCCACGTAAATCATTAATTGCATGGCGCCGACGAACTCAGCTCCGGCGAGGAAAAACAGCCCCGCAGTGGAACCGAGCGAGATCACCAGGTAAAAGGCCATGCGTACGATGTTCGTCGAGAACAGCACACCCACGGCGAACCCGCAGGCCATGATTGCGAACAGCATGAACAGGAAATCGTAGAGAGGAAAAGCAGCCAGTGGCATCATCGGTCACCCCCTTGCGTTAATGGCTCGGGCTGACCGGGGCGATGGTTTGCCAGCGTAGCGTTGGCTGGGCGGAGCGATTGTTTCATGGCAACCGGCTTACCAGGCTTGGCTTGAGATGCTTTTTTCTCATCAGTTGCTGTTGGTTTTTGCGGTAAGACCCAGTGTTCTCGGACCGTGGAACTGGGTCTTCCGGACATCAGGTTCAAGTTGTTAGGCGAAGGAATATCCATGGCTTCCCAAACCAGCGCGCCCAGGAAGCAGACCGCGGCAATGGGGACACAGTACTTCAGGCAGGTTGTAATCACCTGGTCAATTCGCAAGCGGGGGAACGTCCAGCGAATCCAGATCATGAAGGTGACGCCTACCACGGCCTTGAGGATGAAATTAATGCAGCCAGCCAGGTTGGCCAGGTAACCGCTCAATGCCCAGTCCGCGCCACCTGGTGCGTAAGCCCAGTCGAGCATCTCGGGTCCGAAGAGTGGAATGGGGCCATGCCATCCGCCGAAGAACAGCAGCGTTGCCAGGCCACTAACCAGGAACATGGAACCGTACTCAGCCATGAAGAAGAAACTCCATCGGAGGCCGGAATACTCGGTATGGAATCCTGCCACGAGTTCACTTTCGGCTTCGGCCAGGTCAAACGGTGCGCGGTTCACGCTGGCCGTGGCGCAGGTAAAGTAGACCCAGAAGGTGCAGAAGGTGAAGGGGTCATGAAAGACCAGCCAGTTGGTGAACAGGCCGGCCTGCTTGTTGGCAATTGTGACTAGGTTCATCGTACCACAGAGGAAAACCGGTACGACGACACAGAGTCCCAGCGGCACCTCGTAACTGACGACCTGGGCCGCTTCACGAATCGCACCGAAGAGTGACCACTTGGAACCGGAAGAATAACCGGCCAGGATGACTCCGAAAACTTCCAGTCCCAGGACGGCCAGGACAAAGAAGACTGCTGTATTGACGTGTTGCCCCACCCAGCCATCGGCAAAGGGTAAAGCCAGGAAAGCACTGAAACTGGCCATGAAGGCAACGTACGGAGCGAGCTTGAATAGCATCCGATCCGCATCCGCCGGAATCAGGTCTTCCTTGGTGATCAGCTTCAGTCCGTCAGCCAGTGTTTGCAGCCAGCCGAAACGTCCACCCACGCGTGTTGGCCCCAGCCGGTCCTGGATGCGTCCGGCGATCTTGCGTTCCATCCAGATGAACACGAGGGCACCCACGGCGACAACGTGTAGCAGGAGGGCGCAGTGGATCAGGCTGGTTACGACATAGCCGAACCAGCTGCCGACGTCCAAGCCTAAAAATTGGTTAATAGTATCAGCCACGATTTCGATGCTCTCTCTACAACAGCCGGATACGACCTGTAGAGCAAAATTCTAGTTAAACCCAGTGAAATATGGCACATGCCTGTGGGACCCAACAAGCCCCCCGGCAACGACAAAACAAAGACTCTTTCTTCTTGGTTGGCATCCGTCTTTCCTTAACGATCAATTTCACCCATGACGACATCCAGTGAACCCACCACGGCTGGCACATCGGCCAGCAGGCAGCCCTGGCACAGTTCTGCCGTTACGGACAGGTTGGAGAAGCAACTGCTGCGTGCTCTTACTCGCCACGGGATCGAGTCACCGAGGCTGACCAGGTAAAAGCCCATCTGTCCACGAGGCGCCTCGGTTTCCATGTAAGATTCGCCTGCGGGCATTTTCTGGGCCAGCTTGATCGGGGTTCCCCAGTCACCGCTGGCCGTGCTGTAACGGTCCATGGCTTGCCGGATCAGGTCGATTGACTGCACGACTTCCAGCATCCGCACATAAAACCGATGCCAGCAATCACCCAGCACGGCTTCCGGTGGTACACCTGGGGCACGCGTGGGCCGATTTTCCTGGGGGTCATCGTGTTCGGGATCGTATGGATATCCTTCTTCGCCTTCCACGATCACATTAAACGCGTATCCCGCATACATATCCTTGTAACGTTCTTCGCCATCGCGTCTGAGGTCGTGGTCGACTCCGCTGCCGCGCAGTACCGGACCTGTGCAGCCATAGTCGATCGCCGTTTCAGCAGACATCACACCAATATTGGCCGTGCGTTTGATGAAGATGGCGTTCGTGGTTAACAGCGTATGGTACTCGGCAACGTTAGGCTCAAATTGATCCAGGAAGGCCTCGCATTTCTGCAGCCACCCGGCGGGCAGATCCGCAATCGCCCCGCCTGGGGTCAGGTAACTGTAGGTGAGCCGAGCGCCACAGACTTCCTCGAACAGGTCGAGGATTTTTTCGCGTTCACGGAAGGCATAAAGAAACGGGCTGAAGGTTCCCAGGTCCAGGCCGTAGGCACCCATGCCCAGCAAGTGACTGGCCATGCGTCCCAGCTCGACAATGATTACCCGCAGGTGCTTGGCCTTCTCGGAGAGATCATGATCAAGCAATTTTTCAACACAGAGGGACCAGCCAAGATTCATGTTCATGGCGGCCAGGTAATCCATGCGATCGGTGTAAGGAATCCACTGGCGCGGGGTCAGGTTCTCACCGATTTTTTCAGCACAGCGATGCAGGTAACCAATGTGTGGTTCAACCTCGGACACAATCTCGCCATCAGTCCGCAGCACCAGGCGCAGTACGCCGTGCGTGCTGGGATGCTGGGGTCCCATGTTGATCAACATTTCATCGGTGCGAACATCGAATTCGATGATGCGTTGATCGTCTTGAATGTTTGTGGCCATCTTCTGCTTTCTGTACCCCGCGGGGCTCATGCCCGCCGCAGGGATTTCGTGATCAGGTTTTCTAGGAAAACTTTCGTACTAGCGGTTTCGTATCCCGTGATATTCCAGTGGTAATTCGTAGTCTTTCCTCAAGGGATAACCGACCCAGTCCTCCGGGCAGAGAATCCGTCGCAGATTGGGATGTCCCGTGAAGCGGACCCCTGACAGGTCATAAACTTCACGTTCATGCCAGTCAGCTGTTCGCCAAACGGCTGTCACGGAGGGGATTTCCGGCAACTGGGGCTCCCCGTTGTTGCCGTCAGTCTCCTCTTTCCATCGCGGTAACTTGACCTTGATCACCAGGGTGTGCTTGTTTTCCTGGGTGCTGGACAAGTGATAGACCACCTCCAGGTGAGGTTCCCAGTCTACCTTGGCCGCTTTCTTGGGATCCGTGTGCAGGTAATCAACAACCGTAATACAGTTGAGCATGTCCAACTTCCAGCGGGGATCTTCTTTCAGGTATTGGCAGACATCCACCAGTCCCGCGGGGGTCAGTTCAATCCAGGGATCGATCGCCTCCATCTCGGTGCCCACGATGTGGTCACCGAACTGGCTGCTCAACTGATCTAGTAGTGACGGTTCATTCATGAATTTGCCTTGTGGCCCGGTCTGTCCGGTTCGGTAAATGGTTCGGTTGCGGTCAGGATCCGGGATCCGGTTGGTTGTTGTTGCTTGCCCGTACCCAGTCCAGGTCACCACGTTTCCATACATAGGCAAAGCCAACCAGCAACACGACAAAAAATACGGCAATATCAATGGTAGTTACCCAGGCCAGTTGCTTGGCACCATGTTGCATAACCAATGTGTTGTTTTTTTCGATAGAATTTCCCGCCTCCACGTGGTGGCGGAGACTGGCAGGAACACGGTTCAACGCTTCACGGTCATTCGTGGCACCATGCAGTGGCAACTGGGCCTTGGGAATTCCCAACTCCCGGTACAGGTAACGGGCGTCGTCACTGAGGGCGTGCGAGGAATCGTCCAGTTGCTGGACCACGGCGACCTTGCCGCTTTCTGCCATGTCATGCAGGTCGTTGGCCTTGCCGAAGACAGTTGCCCACGGGAAGAAGAAAGCGACCTCAACATCAAAAATAATGAAGAGCAATGCTACGACGTAAAATCGCAGGTCGAATTGTACGAATCCGGATCCGATCGTTGGCTCGCCACATTCATAAATTTCCAGCTTCTCGTCGTTGGGGTTGGCAGGACGCAGCAACCATCCAACGAGTAAATTTACGAACAGGAACGTGACACCAACAGCCGCAAACAAGGCCAGGTAAGCAACGATTCCCAGTGACGACTCAAGGGCCGAGGACATAATGATTTCGATCTCAACAAAGAGTAGAGACGGTACAAATCTTTCCGGTCACCGCCTGTCTCTACAGGGGACAGTAACCGCGTCGCCAGCCAGGAATAAAATCTTGCCAAACAAGCATTTTAGGGGTGCAGCGACTCTTTGCAAGATATCCCCGGCAAGAGAACTGCCGTTAGTCCGCACCCAGATCATGAGATGGCCCCGAAGACGTGTCCACGGCGGTTGCCGTGGGAATCTGCTGACGCCCCGCAAACCCCGTTTCAATATCATGCCAGAAGGAAACCTCGGGTTCTCCCAGTCGCCAGCAGAGATAAACCCGTTGACCGTCTATTTCCGCAGGAAAATCGACGAGATCGATCAAACCGTCCGGACCATTCTTGGGTTCCACCCCCAAAACACGAAGTTCATTAACATATTCCTGTAATTGGGAAATCTGCCCATCCAGCTCTTCCTGGATCTGGCTGAGCTCCTCTGCATAGGGATCCCCCTCCTCGGCTTCGCGCCCTACCTGTAAATGATCCAGCCGCTGGCGACGTTCCACCAGCTCCCGTGAAAGAGTCGCTAAATCGTTCATAATGGCACTTACCAGCGGCAACGTGGCGTTGGCTTCTTCTACGGTAAAGAGCTTTGCCGTTTTTTCCGGAGAGGACATGAATATGCTCCCAATGCACCGAGGACTCCCGGCTGCCGACATCCAAACTACTCTAGAAACAGTATTTTACGATAAAATCGCTCATTTTGACCGGGACTAGGCCTGGTTAGGGCCACCGTGAACCGGGTCAACAATCAACTTGGAATTCGATACAGCTACCGGGTTCAAAGTGGAACGGCCCCAGGCAACATTAGTCGGCAACCGTGAAAAATCAACAATACAGCCGTCACGACTGTAACAGCTGAGGTCATGGGTCGCTCCCATGAAGATGCAGTCCACCGGACACGGCTCAACACAAAGTGCACAAAACATGCACTTGGAATAATCAATGGCAAAGCCGCTGACGGCAAAACCCTTGCCATCCGTGACCCGCTCTTTGCCGATGTATATACAGTCCACAGGACAAGCCTTGGCGCACTGATCGCAGGCGATACAAGTGGTCAGATCAAAGCGATGAAAACCGCGATAGCGTGCTGCGACCGGAACCGGCTTTTCCGGGTACTCAAATTGCTCCGTAAACGTACCACGCTCGGTTCGATACGTGATTAACCAGTAACGTAACGTTACTTTTAAACCATCGATGACCGTCGTGATCGCAACCTTGATGTTATGAAGCCACTCTCGCATCGCCGCTAAATTCCTTATTTGGCCGCTAAAACACCCCCCATAGGAGCTATTTTAGCCAGCTTCTGTTGAACCAAAACTCTGAAACAGTTGATTCAGTTCCGTGTCATTATAGGGCTGTACGCCACATCCGCAAGCAACCCAGGAGGATTGTATAAATCTTTTCATAACAGAGGTTTATAGCTATGGGAGCGTGGCCAGATCCTATTTTGTGTGAGTTTTTCAGTTTGGCCAACTTAAACGGATACAGCTATTCTAAGCAAACCGAGTGAAAAACCTATCAAAAACTCTTCGTTCGCTCCCTGACGTTGCTTGACTCCATTGCCTCAGGGCGTAGAGTGGATGAGAGGATCATCGCTTGTAATCCACCTATCAGGGTGGGTTCTTGGGTAATCCTTGGCCCTCTGCTCACCGCCTGGTGAGCTGGAGCCATGCGGATTGTTGCGAAGCAATGATCTTATCCACGTTTCAAAGGAATGCAACATGTTAGTTCTGTCGCGAAAGAAAAACGAAAGTATTGTCATTAATAATGACATTACGGTCGTTGTCGTTGAAATTCGCGGCGACAAGGTACGTCTGGGGGTGGAAGCCCCTAAAGAGGTGCCTGTTCATCGTCGTGAAGTGTACGATGCCATCCAGCAGAATGAAGCAGCTCAGGCTGAAGTTGCTGCACCAGAACTGGACGTCGAAGAGCAAGAATAGAAGCTTGCTTGTCGGTATCTCTTACAGTTCGAGTCATCCTGGTTGGGAAAATCCGCCCGGGGTATTGCGCACCAGATTGTCGGGATCCAGTTGTTGTCTGTCGATCCCCGGAAAATGGGCTGAAAAAGATCCCTGTGACTCCAAGATTGGGGCCGGCGGTTTCAGGTTGTGGGCCACATCCCACTTGACGTTTTATTCCTTTGGGGAGTATATACGATGTGCGTCTTCGGTTTTCGGACTGAAGGTGTGGCGGCCCCGTCGTCTAGCGGTCTAGGACTCCGGCCTTTCACGCCGGCAACACGGGTTCGAGTCCCGTCGGGGTCATAAAAGCCACCTCCAGGTCGGTGCCATCAGGTACCTGGCCGGGAGGCGGCTTTTTTTTTGCATAGCCCTCGACCGAGGGCAGCGTTTTTCACTTCGAATCGATAGAAAAAATTCCACCTTTTCCTGGTGCTGGTGAAACCTTCAGGTCTTCGTCATAGGACCGTGTCTTCCATTTCCCTCCACGACCTGGTCCGTAAATCTGGACACCCGCCTCGGTGATCTCGTAGACAAAACCACTGCGATCAAAGGCCGCGTTAAAATCGGCTTCTGGAAGGACAAAGATGCGCACCTTGCTTTTCAGCGTTATGGGTGGCAATGGATTGCTGGATCGTCGTTTCGTGATAGGAGGTGAAATGACGTCGAGCGGTTTTACCAGTCGGCAGTCTCGCCAATCCGACAGGATCGCCTCTTCTTCCCGAACGAAAAACTCGAATTGAACGTGCTCTTGACGATGCCCAAAGGCGACCACCTGCTCCACCCAGTTCTCATTGTACTTGAGCCCCAGTCGGTATCGATCGGCATCAAAATCAGCATTGTAGAAGAACATACTAAAGCCGTTCATTTCCCGACGCAGCATCTTGCCCGTCTTGACTTCGTTGTCGAATCCTCCGGAGGCATCCCGGACGAGCTTGGTCTCCTGGATCAATTCAATCTGCAAGGGATGCGCTTCCCGCAGATGGCGGTAAAGCATGGCGAGGTTTTTCTTGATAGCGGGTGACATCTCTTTGACCTGTAATTGTTCAAAGCCAGCGTAACCACAGAAGAAGGAATTCAGATGGTCCGGACGGTTGTACTTAAACACCGGACTTTTTGACTTCTCCATCTCTACCAGCACCACTTCGGTCAAAACCGTATGAAAAAAACTGTCCCCGGGCAGGAAATAATTATTGTTAGCATTGCCAATGGTTGGTTGCTGCCAAATCGTGACGAAGAGAGCCATCGTTACCAGGGCTTGCTTGCTTGCGAGAGATAGCATTTATGTTTTCCTAGTTTCAAAAGAAGGATCAAGAGCAGGGTTCAGAGAAGTTAATCTCCCACGCGTGATTGGGCTGTTAGTTGACGCACAATTTCTTCTGGAGAATGAGTCTTTTCCAGGATGTCTTCCTGGCGGTCTGCCCAGCTGGGACCATCGGCAATCGCCTGAACCTGTTGCAAGTGACTGAGACAGCCGAGCGTTTCAGCCGTCGGCCCCAGGCGATCAATCAACATCCGCGTTATTTCGCTTACCGATTGCACTTCGAACGTATAGGAATTGACCAGTTGAGCCTGGGTTCCATAGCGACAGGCACGCCACTTGTTTTGCCGTACCATCATCGGATGACAATCATGCTGGTAGGTTCCCTGGTCGATTTCGTCGGATAGGGCCTGGACCAGGCACTGTATCAGTGCTGCTAACGCCAGCACATCGTCCAGGTTGCCTGGCATGTCGCAGACACGGACTTCGACCGTACCGAAACTATGGTGCGGTCGGATATCCCACCAGATTTCTCGAATCGTGTTAATGAAACCAGTGCTGACCATGTGATTGACCAACCACACATACTCACTCCAGTTTCGCATCAGGGTTGGCAATCCCGCGGTCGGCAGTCCTTCCATGATCTTGGACCGGTGTGACTTCAATCCCGTGCGGCGATTTTCCCAGAAGGGACTGCTGCAACTAAGAGCCAGCAGGGTGGGTAAATGCTGCATCATACGATCACAAATCATGACGGCCTTGTCGCCGGAATCGACGGCCACGTGCACGTGTAGCCCGAAAGTAACCAGGCGACGAGCCATTTCCTGGAGCAGGTCCACGAGGTTGTTGTAGCGTTCGTTGGGTGTGACCTGCTGCTCTTTCCAGGGTGAAAACGGATGCGTTGCTCCCCACCACAGTCGCAGCCCATTGCGATCGGTAACGTCCTGGACCTGGACCAGTTTTTCCCGCAGGTCCGCCCCCGCTTCATCGACGTTTTGACAAACCCCGGTGATGACTTCCAGGCAGCATTGCATGAGTTCCGGCTTGTAGCCACTGTCGGTACCAAGCCCTTCCAGAACGGCTTCGATTGAACTGGAAAGCGCCATGGTCTGTTCATCGACCAGTGCCAACTCCAGTTCGATACCGATGGTCGGCCGACGATTAGAGGTGAATTGAAAATCTTGCATGATTTCCCAGGCTCATGAGGGTGGTGGAGATCGACCTGAAGCTTCCCACATTATGACAGTAGGAGCGAGGATTTTCGCCCCGTTGGAACAAGAATCTGCCCAGATCCCAAGATCTGCCACAACTGGTAAGGGGAAAATACCGTGAGCCCACGACTTGAGAGAGCTATTCTGCCCAGGGCCGAGTCCGTCCTCCCTGGGATCGAGAAGCAACTTTAATTCCTGGCTTGAACCAGGAATCTAGTCGATGAATTCCGGATCAATACGCTGGTCAATGACACCAGCTTCGTGGCCGCGGTGAAGTAGCGCGGATACCGCCTCACGGCCACGCTCACCAAAATCGAGAGTCCAGTCGTTGACGTACATACCAACAAACTGATCGGCCTGGTTGCGATCCAGGTCACGGCCAAAGCCCAATGCGTAATCCAGGGCTTCCTGTCGGTTGTCGAGCCCGAACTGGATACTTTCCTTGAGCAGTCGCGTCACTTCTGTCATGCCCTCGGATCCCAGGTCCTTGCGAATTGCGTTGGCCCCGAGCGGTAAAGGTAAGCCCGTTTCTTCATGCCACCACTGTCCCAGGTCGACCAGCAGGTGCAGGGAGCTCTCGCCATAGGTGAGTTGCCCTTCATGAATGATCAGGCCTGCGTCCACCGCTTCCCCGTTGAATTCGCCGGCAACCGTTGCCTCGATAATCTGATCGAACGGAACCACGACATACTTAAAATCGGTCTGCAGACACAATCGCAATGCCAGGTAAGCACTGGTCAGCGTACCGGGAACGGCAATCGTTTGTTCTTTGAGTTGCTCCAGGCTTCCCGGTTCACGAGCCACGACCATGGGGCCGTACTGGTCACCCATGCTGGCACCGCAGGCACAGATTGCGTAAGCATCGGAAAGGTAGGCGTAGGCGTGAATGCTGACAGCAGTCAGTTCCAGCTCGGCCTCGAAGGCCCGGCGGTTGAGGGTTTCAATGTCAACCAACTCGTGTACGAACTGGTAATTGCCCGTGTCGATCTTGTCCTTGGCCAGTGCATAGAACATGAAGGCATCATCTGGATCTGGACTGTGTCCTACACGAATTAATTGCTTTTCACTGCTCACGACAAGTGTTCTCCCGAACTGATACAAGGTGATACGGACTGCCTCGTGGACTCCCCGAGTGTGACGAAGACCTGACCATGATGGGCCAAGAAGTGTGATCCTGCAACCGGTTCGCAGGTTAGGATGTCCAGAAGAACCGTAATGGTTCTGTGGCGATAACAAACCAGCCGCCTTGAGGACCCAAAAAACGGCTCATTTGGACCGGTCGAAAGAAGAGTTTTCTCGGTTCAGATCGAGGGCCGTGGCAAAGAAACAGCCACCGGCAGCAAAGTGGATTGCCCAGGGGGGCAGGGTGAATTCCTGGCCTCCAGGATGCCCCGTACGGGCTCAGGGGCCAGGATCCAGGTCCTCATCGTCCAAGTCTCATGGTGCGGCGGCGAGAGAACCGACCACGATTCGATTATTAGCGGTGGATCTAGACGTTTTGTCCGGATTCCCCGGTTTCCGTTGGACGGAGGTCAGTTGCCTGGGAGTTTTCTCGCTGAATAGCGTCATAAACTTCCTGGCGATGAACTGGAATGGATTGCGGGGCATCGATCCCCAGGCGTACCTTGTCACCTCGAATATCTACGATCGTAATAACGATGTTGTCACCAATCATGATGCTTTCATCGCGATGTCTTGAGAGTACCAGCATCGTTGGCTCCTTGCCTGAACTAGTGGTTTGATTTGCCGCGATTAACCTTCGCAGCCTTTTATTGGTTGGGAGGGGTTCGGTTCGACCGAACGTCTACACAACAGATATCGGAGAAGATGTTGCGAGACACGGAATTGTTTATCAAGTCCGCATTCTTTTTTAGAGATACGTGTCCGTATTCGGCACTTTTGCGGAAGTTAACGCGCAAGTCAGGCAATTCCAGTTGCAACGGTTTTTCACTGTCCGGGTTGGACTGGAGCCTCTCCTTGGTTTTTGGGTAGGGAGCAGGAAACGGCTTTCTACGTACGTTAATGGGCAAATCGTCGGTCGATTTTCATCAGGTTCATGATGAGGACCTGGTCCGGTGGCTGCGGGTGATGACAGGAGCATCCGTCATAAACCGGTGAGGATGAATGACCGGCAGAATGACTGCAATTGCGAGGATAGGAGGGCCACTGGCCTCGTGAGGCTTAGTTGTGGGGGTGGGCAGCCTCGATTAACTTGGCTGCTCCCTGCTGCAGGAGTTGCTGGGCCACGGATTCACCCACGGCATTTGCTTCTTCCGGAGCCCCCTCGGCCTGGGCAGACAAGCGTTGTTCACCGTTTTCGCTTAGCACGAGAGCGTCCAGCTGTAACCGGTCGTTCTCGATACGTCCCCAGGTAGCAACCGGAGCCAGGCAGCCGGCTTGCAGCGTTGCCAACACCGTGCGCTCGGCAGTTACAGATGCTGCGGTAGCAGGATCATTCAGCGATTCGAGGATGTTTCCTGTACGTTGGTCCTGGTCACGGATTTCCACACCCAAGGCGCCTTGGCCAACTGCCGGTAACATTTGGTTGGCCGTCAGTACCTGGGTAATGCGTTGCCCGAGTTCCAGTCGCTGTAGCCCCGCCTCGGCCAGGATCAGGGCATCATACTGACCTTCATCAAGTTTCTTGAGGCGAGTGTCCACGTTTCCACGTACATCGCTCACTTGCAGATCGGGGCGCAGGCTAAGTAACTGGGCCCGGCGCCGAGGGCTTCCTGTTCCCACGTGAGCTCCCTCGTCTAGCGATTCCAACTCATCAACCTGATTACTGACCAGCACGTCCCAGGGACTCGCACGCAGTGGCACGGCTGCCAGTTGCAGCCCGGGCGTCCCCTGGGTTGGTAAATCTTTCAGGCTGTGCACTGCGATATCAATTTCGTCACGTAATAGAGCGGCCTGGATTTCCTTGGTGAACAGTCCCGGCGATCCACCGGCACTGAGTGGTCCGACCCGTGTGTCCCCGGTTGTCGAGATGAGAATGATTTCTACCTCGATGTCCTGCTGCCGCAACTGGCTTGCGATCCAGTTAGCTTGCCAGCGGGCCAGGGCACTACCTCGTGTTCCCAGGCGAAGAAGAGATGAGGAAGCCATGGGACGCGATTTCCAGAATGGGAACGTGTTGATCAGGAATGTGGGACGAAAAATTACCTGGCGACTTGGATGGTCCGCTTGAATTGACTCAGGATGGGCTGGTATCGGTTTCCGGAGGAGATGATTCCTGGGAATTTCCCAGGGCTGCGGCTTCGATCGTGGCAGTAATCGTAGCACCGGTTTCGGCTGCCGATTGACCGAGTTGGTTACTGGGGACCACGACACCACAACTGACCACGAACTGGATCGCCTGGTCAATTGAAATGTCGAGATCAACCGTTTCACTCTTGCAGACAGTGATCGTGAATCCCGTGGCTGGCATGGGAGATGTGGGCATTAAAATACTGAGCACGGGTTCCTGGACAACCTGTTCGATGGTCAACATGCTTTCCCCGGTGACAAAACCAACGGACCAGATCCCTTGTCTTGGATATTGCACAGCAACCACGCGTGTGAATTCAATCTCGCGTTCGGTGAAAACGAAATCGGTTACTTGCTTGACGGACGAGTAGACGGTTCGCACGAATGGTAAACGATTAATTAAACCCTCGGCGGTGCGCAGCAACATGCGGCCAATCTGACCTGCGAGGAGCTTTCCCAGGATGTAGAGCAAGATGACGAAAAAACAGATGAACAGTGGGATCACCAGTTTGCGCTGCAGGTACTGAACCCGTACGAACTGGTGGTAGTACTGGTTTGCATTGGCCGTGTTCAGTGCCATGTCTCCCGGGTACTTCCTGACACGCTGGAAGACTTCGTTAGGAATTCCCTGGCCACTGGCGATCCTGGTGTAGATGGTGTTGTTATGTCGAAAATTAACGATCTCACCATTTTGATCTCGTATCATCCCTTTTGCACTGCTGGACTGGGGAGGCGTTTCTGCAACGTCAATGATGCGCCAGACAATGATGCTGCGCGCAGTCCATTCAACCGGTTCCAGGATATAACGTTGAATCGTGGACCATGCCCAGAGGAAGACAACCAGCGTCAAGAGAGGCGGCAAGACGACTCCCAGGCCACTCAGCACCGCTCGACGGAACGGCTTGGCGTTTTGCTTGGGTTGATCAGGGAGAGCGTTCACGGCGAGAAACTCGGATGGAGTATGGAATATGCCAAGTCATGGAAGTCATGATATTGACAGGTGTTATCAGCTGCTTTCATTTTTCCATCTCTGGGACGTGTTGCAAGATGGTAAGTCAAAAGTTTTCGAGTGTTGGGTAGGTGCGTTGAACCGGTGTAGGCAAGCTGGGCCGCCAATTACAGTCATTCCTATAAAGGTTGGGTCCGTTTCTAACTCGAAAGAATCCTGCCGGCTAGCGAGAGAGACCATTGTTCCTGGCGAATCACCCGCGACAATAACCACGAGCCAGGACTACATTCGAGATCCTGCGGGCGCCTGCTCGACGGAGAATGCGAGCGATTTCGTTGAGCGTGGCACCACTCGTCATTACGTCGTCCACGACCAGCAGATGTTGGCCACGGACTCGATCAGGAAGCGCGATTTGAAAAGCCCCGGAGACGTTGCGCTGACGTTGCGAGGAGGAGAGCATGCCTTGCTTTCCGGTGGATCGAGTACAACGGACCAAGCCGCTCGCCGGTCGCAGGTTCAGTTGAGAAAGAATCCCGACCAGGAGTAATTCCGTAGTGGAGACGCCCCGCTGCAATCGCCGTCTCCAGTGCATGGGTGTGTTGATGACCAGGTCGACAGAACGCAGTTCCGGTAATTCGTGAAGCCGTTGTCCCAGGAGGGCTCCGAGCGACAGGGTGAGCGTTTCCTCGGCGGCACGCTTGGATCTTAAAACCACTTCTCGCAGTGGACCCCGGTACGGACCGAGAGCAAACGTGTCATCGAACCACAGCTTGCGATTGGCACAGTCGGGACAGTTGGTTACCGGCAGGTCACCCTGGTCGAGTTGAAACTGGCCCGGCTTGACCATCGGAAAGAAAAATCCGCAGCGACGACAGGCTGCAGGCTGTTCGGCGATAAGCGACTCTTCACAATCCGTGCAGAGTATCACCCGGGCTGAGGATTCCCGGCAGGCCTGCTGGCAACAGGCGCAATGGAGAGGGAATATCAATGCTTTCGCGGCCTTCCAGGGATAAGTCCAAATTGTATCGGCGTGGTCTTTAAGAAGCTTCTGGCGGGACAGCTGGTGGTGTTCAGATGGCAACAGTGACATGGAGTTAGGTACCAGCGGTTAACCAGGTGTCAGGGATTACCCCATTTATCTTGACGCACGTCGTCGAACTGACCTATTGTACGGAACTCGCAACGGGAGTAATGGAAATACGTGGCTAGCAGGATGCTTTGATGGATATGCCGCCAGGGTTGAGCAGTCGGGCCGGTTGGGCAGCTGGCCAACCGATCAGTACGTTGATGTCGCAGGCTCTTGCGCATCCGGACTTGATTTCGCTGGCAGCGGGATTTGTCGATGAGTCGACCTTACCGGTTGAGGCAACGCGACTGGGGTTGGAGAGATTGCTCTCCAGTCCGGAGCAGGCCCGCAAGGCATTGCAGTATGGCACCACTCCCGGTGACCCTCGGCTGCGCGACCTGGTTTTACAGCGACTTGCAGTGCAGGACGGTTTGAACTTGGCGGCGCCGTCGCTTGCTATCGACCAGATGGTCATTACTGCAGGCAGTAATCAATTGCTTTACCTGGTCCTGGAAACATTGCTCGATCCCGGGGATATCGTGTTGTGTGCTGCACCGACGTACCTGGTCTTCCTGGGTGCCATGGCCAACCTGGGAGCACGGGCGATCGGGGTTGCAACGGATTCGCAGGGTATGGTACCCGACGCCCTACGAGAGACGTTGCAGCAACTGGAGCGTGCGGGCGAGAAAGATCGTGTCAAGGCAATCTACCTGGTTCCCTATGCAGACAATCCTGGTGGAATCACGATGCCACTGGCACGCTCGGAGGAAATCCTGGAAATCAGCCGTGGCCATGCTGGTCGGGAGTTGCCGATCCAGTTGATCGTGGATCAGGCCTACCGAGATTTGCGTTACACGGGGGAAGATATTCCCAGCATGAGGTCGCTGGATGAGGCAGGGGAACAGGTTATTGTGACCGGTACGTTCTCGAAGAGTTTTTCACCCGGGATCCGGGTAGGTTGGGGCTTGCTGCCACGATACCTTGTGGCGCCTCTCTGTGACCAAAAAGGAAATATTGATTTCGGGTCTCCTAATTTCAACCAGCACCTGGTGGCGGAGATCATGGAACAGGATTTGTTGGTTCCTCACGTGCAGGATCTGTGCCAACATTACCAGGTAAAACAAGCGGCCATGCTGGCTGCTGCAGAACGTTGGTTTTCGGACCTGGAGGGCGTACGTTGGCAGCATCCCAGTGGTGGGCTCTATATTTGGATGCAAGTGCCTGAGGGTATCGATACCAGTCCAGGTGGCGCGTTGTTTGAAGCTGCATCGCGCGAAGGAGTGCTCTATGTTGCCGGAGGTTATTGCTATCCTCCCGAGGGAGCACCCGTTCAAGCGAATACGATGCGATTGAGTTTTGGGGTCCAGTCGCCGGAGAGGATTGCCCAGGGAATGGAAGCGTTGTCACGGGCTCTCAGGCTGGTCATGGAAACCAGGAACTGAGTTGCCATTTGCAGGGAGTAGGTATTAGAGATGATCTTTGACCGTTATGTATTACGGTTGTTTTTCAAGATCATGGTGATCTGTTTCGCCAGTCTACTGGGATTGTATTTACTGATTGACGCGGTCGGAAAACTGGATGACCTGCTTGAATTGAGTAACTCGACGGGAAACCTCTGGGCTATCCTGGTCGATTTTTATGCCGGCCGAGCCTTCCTGTTCTTTGATCAGATAAGTCCCTTGCTGGCATTGATCGCCACGATTTTCACGATCACCTGGTTGGAAAAGAACAACGAACTCACGGCCACCCAGTCACTTGGGATTAGTCGCTGGCGGGTCGTGAAGCCGCTGGTCATCGCAGCCTGCCTGTTGAGCATTCTGTCCATTTTTAACCGTGAACTGGTCATTCCTGCTTATCGCCACCAGTTAACCCGCACGGCCCAGGACTGGAACGGTACGAAGCCACGTACAATTCGTCCCCGGCATGATACACGCACCGATATCCTTATTGGGGGGAAGCATGCGTATGCCAGGGACCAGCAGATCACGGATCCCAACTTCCGCCTGCACGCTCCCATCGGGCAGTTCGAGTATCGCTTGGTGGCCCAGCGTGCTCTCTACATGGAACCTTCGCCGGAACGTCCCGGTGGTTACCTGCTGAAACAGGTGAGTGATCCGGAAAATCTGGCGGAACTGGATACGGCTTACCTCCAGGAAACACCTGTCATCTGGAGTCCCAAGGATACTGAATGGCTGCAGCCGGGAGACTGTTTCGTAGCCAGTAACGTACATTTTGACCAGTTAACAGCAGGTAATGGCTGGCATCGATACACGGCCTCCAGCCAACTGGTGAGCGAATTGCGTAATGAAAGTATTCAGCATGGAACCAACGTACGCGTGACAATCCACAGTCGATTTGTGAAGCCGGTGCTGGACATGACATTGATCTTCCTGGCCTTGCCTCTGCTGTTGAGACGACGCAAGAAAAACCTGCTGGTGGCAGCCGGTTCCTGTTTCCTGATGGTGGTTTTTTTCTACCTGCTGATCATTACCTGCCATGCGTTCGGTGACCATGGCTTCCTGTTCACTCCTGCCTTGGCCGCCTGGTTTCCGCTGTTCATATTGATCCCGCTGGCGTATGCGCTATCCGGTGCATTACGCAATTGACTCAAGCCATGGGCTGTTGCTTCCAGGGAATGGGGATCGTTGGTGCCTGACGGTGATTTTCTCGCCGCTGGTCGCAGGGACGTTCTTTAAACCAGTTGACAATGTTGACCAGTTGCCTGACCGCTTCCTCGTATGCAGCTTTCCCTTTTTCTGCAGTCGCTGCCTCGGCATCGCCCAGGACTCCCGTTTCACTGTAACTGCTGGTCCATGATGTCAGGGCTGCAGCACCCACACCGAACAGGTCGGTATAGAGGTAAGGAGATTCCTCGTCGTTGAAACTGATCGTTCCACTTTGGATCTTGTCTTCTCGTACGTTGTCACGATCCAGGTGCAGGTAGACCGAAGTCTCCAGTTCCCCGGCATGCGAACAACCACCTGGGAAATGACTCTCGCGCCAGCCAGGTAGGAAATCCGGATCGACACTCAACAGTTGCCACCACGCGGAAAGAAGGCATTCGGCATCCGTTTCCAGGTTGGTCCGACGAGCTACCAGGTCCAGGTTGGGCATGTTCGAACCGTGGCCATTGAGCAGGTAGATTTTCTTGAAACCGTGGTAGGCCAACGATCGGGTGATATCCAGGACATGCTCGATGAAGTGCTGGGTGTCGTTGTTAATGGTGCCGGGAAAGTCCATGACATGGCCCGTGTATCCATAGCAGACGGTGGGCAAAACCAGCATCTGGCCAGGAACCTGTTGACCGGCACCGCGGGCAATGGCGGTGGGGCAGACAATATCCACGTCCAGCGGTAAATGGTGGCCGTGTTGTTCTACGGCTCCACAGGGGATCACACAGACTTTTCCCAGTTCCACGGCATCATTGATGTCGGGCCAGGTGAGTTTCTCGTAACGGTATTCTGTTTCAGCGCGTCGCGTCATGAGTGTCTCCAAATTCAATATCTCTGCCGGATTCGGCAATGCGGTAAGTAGCCACGAAATCTTCGTCTAGCGTGACTCCCAGTCCCGGGCGGTCGGGGACGATCATCCAGCCATCCTCGGCCTGGACAGTCTCCTGCGTTAACCGATGCCGGAGTGGAGAGTCTTCCACGCAGTCTTCAAACAGGTACGCATCCTGGCAGGTGCTGAGCCAGTGAAGGCTGGCCGCCACGGTGATCGGGCTCGTGTAACAATGATTGCATAGGCGTGCGCCGATTTCCTGGACACGTTGCTTGATGTACTGGGCATCCGTGAAACCGTTGCGTGACAGGTCGACCTGGTAAACATCCAGGGCGTGACGATCAATCAGAGGACGCATGGATTGACGTCCACATTCTTCCTCGCCGGCAGCAATGGCTACCGGGGATCGGTCTCGTAACCAGGCATAGCCGTCGACATCATCGGGTGATAGCGGTTCCTCCAGCCAGTGAATGTTACTGTCCGCAAACGCACAGGCTCGTTGCAGGGCAGTGCGTGCATCCCATACGCAGCCTGCATCGATCAGCAGGGTGGCATCGTCTCCCACGCCGGCGCGTGCCCCCTGGACCAGTTCCAGGTCCACGGCCTCACTTTCACCCATCGGCTCCCACCCGAACTTGACGGCCCGGTATCCTGCGTCACGCCAACGTTGGCCGATTTGCTCGGTTTTCGCCCCGTTTTCACCAAACAGGATCGAGGCATACGCCAGGATCCGATCGTGGTGTTTGCCGCCCAGCAAACGGTGGATAGGTTCCTGGAAATGTTTCCCCTTCAGGTCCCAGAGTGCCATGTCCACGGCCGCCATGGCACTGATCGTGACGGAACTGCGACCAAAGTACATGGTCTGGCGATACATTTTTTGCCACAGTCGTTCGGTCTCGAGAGGATTTTCACCCAGCAACAGTTGTCGCAGCCCGCAAGCGATGTTGTGGCTAAAGGGCGCGTCGATGATCGCCTGGACGACCTCCGGCGCAGAATCTGCTTCGCCAATACCTTCCAGTCCAGTATCGGTCACGATGCGCACCACGATCGCATCCTGGCTACTGGCTGTTTTTGCCTCGACATCATCAATACGCAAGATTTCGCAGATGACCTGGGTAATAATCATGAGTAATCATCCAGCCAAAAAATGTGAGTAGAAAAATGGGATCCGGATCGCCGCAATCCCTAACCGCGGCCCACGTACAGTTGTTCGTGTGGCAGTACGATCGATTCCAGCATTTCCACGTGGGGAGGAAGGGAGGCCATCAGCAGTGCCACCTCGGCAATATCGTCGACACCGATCATCGGCTCCTGGTCAGCCACGGCCTCACTGGCATCGCGACGCTCGGTGAGAATGTTACCGGGATGCAGGCATCCACAGGTAATGCCGTGCTCACGACCTTCCAGCGCAGTTACCTGAGTGAGTCCCCACAAGCCATGTTTTGAAGTGGAGTAGGGTGCAGAATTGAAGCGAACTCGCTGGGCCGAGATCGAGCCGATGTTAATGATTCGTCCACCGCCCTGGCCTTTCATGATTTGCATGGCGGCACGTGTACACAAGAACGGACCTCGCAGGTTGGTGTTGATGACATGGTCCCAGTCCTCGGTTGCCAGTTCGTCGAGAGGCCCGCCATTGAATGCGCCTGCGTTATTGACGAGCAGATCGAGTCGATCAAACGATTGTTTCCAGTGGGCAAACATGGCATTCACGTCCTCCTCGCTACCGACGTCTCCAGCCTGGACTTCTACCCGCACTCCCAGGGCAGCAACTTCCTTGGCCGTACTGGCCAGGCTTTCTTCCCCCCGGGCTGACAGGAGCAGATCAGCTCCTTCACGAGCGAAGGCCAATGCAATACCGCGTCCAATGCCCTTGCTGGCGCCGGTTACGAGGGCGATTTTACCTGCCAGTTTCCCCATTATTCATACTCCTGAGTCTGTGCAATGGACGGTTTCACGGGTTGGCATGACACCGTCCAGATGCTGGTATAGGCAATGCCTTATCTGCAATTGCCTGGGATACATTCCTGTTGCTTGGCAGGTGGACGATTTTGTCTCTCAATCCGGAACTGCTGGTTACGATTATGGAGGCCATAGCGACTGCTGGCAAGCTTTGCAGGCTGCAGCGGCAGGTTATCAAGAAAGCCCCCTTGTCCGGGGTAACTTCTGCTCGACATTGCCCGGGGAAACTGCCATAATAAAACTGAATCTACCAATAACTCTCCTACATTCCCGATTGAGGTGTGGTATGCGCTTTTACAGGACGTTGACACTGGTGATGGTTCTCGCCTTGAGCTTGACGTTGGGTTGCAAGAAAAAAACGGCCTCCCAGCCTGCCAGTAGCGGTTCCGATCAGGTCGCCGATAGTGGCGCAAATGCCACGGATAGTTCAGCCGATCCAGCCTCGGCAGGAGCAGGTATGGGGATGGGTGGAGCTGGCATGGACGAGGGTATGGACGAGGGCATGGACGAGGGCATGGACGAGGGCATGGACGAGGACCTGACTGCCGGTTTCGAAGAAGGCATGGAACTGGACGAGGAAGGAATGGAAGACGAGGATCTGACGGCAGGTTTCGAAGATGGTACTGAGCTGGACGATGATGGCACGGGCGGAGACCTGGCGAGCGAGTTTGCCGGGGATGGCACGGATGACGGCACCGGTGACGGAACTACCGATCCCGCGAATTTTGGAGCGGGTGGTGGACGACGGCCCCCCCGCAAGCCAGCGACGCTGCTGGATGCTTCCAAGCAGGCATTTGCACAACGAAAAAATCGAGAGGGATTTGATTACGCCTTCGCGGCGGTCTTGCTGGACAAGAAAGCGGCCCCCGAGTTATTGGCCGAGTATCAATGGGTGTCGGGGTTGCGGCGTCCTGTCCTGGGAGTGCGGTGGGGTATCGGTGTCCAGTTTATTGGTTCCAAGGATGCCGCTAAGAATCCTTACCCGATTGGCAAGGAACAAAAGCTTCCTGAGAAGGGGTCGAGTAGAAATCGAAATCGTGGTGGCGCTGATGACCTGGGTGACCCAGGCGATCTCGGCGGAGCTGCTCCAGGATTCGGAGATGATGATCCGAGTGGCGGATTTCCCGGTAGCGGATCGGGCCAGGGTGGCAATTCGGAACTTGGAAAATATACCGGTGACCTTGGTAACAAGGTGATTCAACGTTTGCAGGGACGTATTGAGCGTGGATACTACGGCGTGGTGCTTAAAGAGGCACTGGCTGGTGGTGGATCTGCGGCGGGCCAGGGGAACCAGGGTGGCGGTTTTGGTCCTGGTGGCTTTGATCCTGCCGACGAGGGCTTGGATGAAGGATTGGATCCCGGGGATGACGGTCTTGACGGTGCAGGCTTTGCCGGACCGGGAGGCGGCGGTTTTCCCGGCTCAGGTGGTGGTCGACGCGGTGGCAGCCAGAACGTCTTGCCAGGTGTGAGCATGTTAGGTGTGGGTACCCTGGATCAATTGAGTGCCAAGGCCCAGCAGGAAAACCTGGATGTGGCAATTATTTTCGAGGTCAAGGTAACCGTGAATTCGCGTACCAAGTTGGTTACCAACAATACCACGATCCAGTTGTATGATGTCGAGTCCGCGAAAGTCGTAAAGAAGAACAAGACGGTCTTGAATAATGTCAAGATCCAGATCAAGAATAAGACGGCCAAGGGAGATGAGGTGGACGAGATGATCGAGAAAGAGATCGATCAGATTTTCCTTGCTGCAGAAGCATACCGGGTCAAGGAAATGCCTGCCCTGACGCCCGAGTTGGTGCTGAACAACCGCGTGATCCCGATGGTCAAGAAAGAATATCCGAATCCCTTGCCGGTCCTTGCCGAGTTGCGGTTCTGGCACGGTCGTAAACTGTTAACCACGGAACACCTGGTGATTGCCTGCAAGGAATTGTTGGATGAAGCCGCCGCAAACCAGTTGCTCAATGGCGATGAAAAATCACAGGCTGCTGTGGTCAAGACATGGTTGCCGGGTGGTGCAGCGGCACGCGAATCATCTTCCACGCCATTTCGTTAAGCGAGGAGTCGTTAAGCGAGCAGCTCTGAAAAGGCCTGTTGGAGAATCGCTTAACGGGGTATTAACGAGATAATAGAGCTGAACCAGGCAATGCCGCCAACGTAGATGCTGAATGTCATGATGGCCAGCATGATCAGGCAGATCCAGCGGTCGGCCCCCTGCCCATTAAAACCGACGGTCAGCAAACCCACGGTCAGGACCAGCGTCCCGAGTGCAAATACGCATTCTCGCCAGAATCCCCACATGTTGTTATTGGCAGCAGAGTCTCGTGACTTGATCTTCATCCGGGCCCACTTGGTACGTTGGTTTTCTGCCAATGCCTTGGCCCGTTGCTCCTCGATATTCTTCGATTTATTAACCAGGTCAGTTTGCTTTTCACGTTGTTCAGGGGTAGGAGCTTCGTCTCCGATCTGTTGCTCCAGGCGGGCAACTTCTTCCTTGACCTGGTTCTGCTTTTCCGTGTAGGTATCCTCGAATTGATTGACGACCAGTTCGTACTGGGAGTTCAGGCGGCTGACGTAACGGTTGCCAATGCCATCACATCCCTTGGAGAGTACCACCAGCACGAGTCCTAGCAGTAACAAGACCTGCCCGTACTGGGCAACCTGGTTGAGGGGATTCCTGGAGATGGCTCGTGAGTTCAGTTGTCCGCGCCAGGGACGCGAGGATCTTGCCGGGCTGGGGAAGCCCTGGCCGGGACTGGCTGGCTCGGGTTCCGTGTTTAACGTGGGCATCTCCTGGTTGGTAGTTTCTATCGGAGGTGCATGGACTCCCGACCCACTGATGTCCTCGGCGCCGGCAGGAGGGGGAGTGTCAGTGGAAGCTGGTTCGGAGGGGAAGAGGCCGCGCAGTTGGCTGGCCGGAGACCAGTCATGCATGTCTTCTTTCCAGATCAGGTCAGCGGGCTGGAGTTTTCCAGCGGCAGCCAGGGATTTCAGCTTTTGTGAGGTCACGGGGCCAAACCGTTCCTCGCCACGTGCGTAAAACCATTTCGGGTCAGACATCAGCAAACTTCCTCGAAGCAGTGAAAAGGATCACCTGGCTCCCCGGGATTCTTGCCTGATGGTTATCGGCCCTGTTACTTGAGCTGATCCAGGTAAGACGATTGTCCAGGGACAAGGTGATGGACTAATCCGTCAAGGTCCAGGCCACGAGCTTCCCGTGCCCAGCTGCATAGATCGTATCGTAGGTTTCGTTGACCGTAAACTCGTGGACGTGCATGGGAGCCTTGGCCTGCTTGAGAACGTTCTTTTTCTCAAGGTCAAGGAACTTGATGAAACCGTTGTGATCTCCGCCAGCCGCCAGTAACCACTCGTTTTCCGGGTGAAAGGCCAGGTGTTCCACCAGGCCCTTGTGTTCGCTTCCCTTGAATTCGTGGGTGCGTTCCTGTTTTTGCCAGTCAAAAACTTCGACGCGGGCCAGTGCTTCCAGGTGGTCAATGTTGTTGATTTTTCCTGTGCCTCCCACGGCCAGTCGCGTGGAGTCTGCTGAGAAAGCCAGTGAGCGAATTCCACCAATGGAGTGAATGCGAGCCTTGGGATCCCAGGTGTACATGATGGGTGTTTCCAGCGTGGTTAGTTCCTTGCCGGTGGCCAGGTCCCAGACGACCACGTGTCCGACCCGGTCTCCGGTTGCCAGGTACTTGCCATCAGGCGAGACCGCGCAGGCGTAGAGCATGGAGGGAAAGTGATGCGGTGTTTTTTCCTGGTGTCCGCGCAACTCGCGAACCTGCTTGCCGGTCTTCACGTCCCAGATGCGACATACCATGTCGTCGGCCACGGTGATTACCTGCTGTTGATCAGGCGTCGTGATCAACTGGCGAATCCATCGCTGGTGAGCCTCGATCGTGCGAATCTGCTTGCCGCTTTCCTGGTCCCACCAGATCAAGCGACGATCATAGGCCGCGCTGACCAACTGGGCTTCAAGGTGAACCAGTCCTGTCACGTAGCTTTCATGACCAACGAACTCACGGGGCTCAGGTTTTTCAGCCATGATGTCCAGGTCATAGATCTTGCCATCAGAACTGCCAACGAACAGTCGGTGGGAATCCGGTAACCGAGCGATGCTCATCAGGATACCGGGACGATTGATCTGTTTGCTGATCTTCAGTTTTTGTGGGTCGGCGGCCATGAAACATTTCTCGCTGTGAATGGTTCCAAAAAAAGCGTGCGTGCAACCAGGTTTTCCGGGCTCCTAGGCCAATACTTCCGAGACAGGCTCGATGCCTGGATCGGTAAGTGGAATGGGACGTGCTCCCACGTGATAGTCCTTCTGGTGATCAATCCCCAGTGCCTGGTAGATGGTCGCGAAAACTTCGCCAGCACCAATCTCGCCATCGGCGACCGTCTGGCCGTCCTGGTCTGTTTTCCCGTAGACAGATCCGCCCTGGATACCACATCCCGAGAGAGAAACACTCCAGGCCTGTCCGAAATGATCTCGTCCCAGGCTGCCATTGATGGTGGGTGTTCTTCCGAATTCAGCCAGCGTCAGTACCAGGGTGTTTTCCAGTAGGCCACGTTCTTCCAGGTCGTCCAGCAGGGTTGACATGACGTGGTCCAGTTCGGTGACCAGTTCCAGGTGCGTTTCGAAGTTCTGTCCGTGACTGTCCCACCAGGCCCGCGAGACTTTCACGAACGGTGTTCCTGCTTCAATCAGCCGCCGCGCGACCAGGGCCTGCTGGGCAAAGAGAGTTTTTCCGTAGCGATCACGTGTCTTCTGGGACTCCTGCTCGAGATCAAACAGGGTCTCGCTGGCCATCAGACCGCGTACGCGGGCGTAGGCTTCCTGGTGGCTTGCGACTGCCGGAAGATTCCGTTTGCGAGCAAAACGTTCGTTGAAGAGTGCCTGGAGTTGGGCACGCTGTTGATGGTCCTGGATGCTGATGTTTTCCTGGCGGCTGAGGAACAACGGTTTGTTTTCCGTGGTCAGCGACATGGGAGCATAACGTGCTCCCAGGAATCCTGATTGACCTACGGCATTGCCGCGACCTTCTGTTGCCGTGTAGAAGGAGACATAGTCAGGTACGGGACTGTCTGCCCGACCCAGCTCACGTGCCAATACGGCACCCAGATCTGGATATTTCAGGTTAGGCTCATCGCGGCGGCCCAGGTGCATCAGGCGTGCCCCGGTACCGTGTGAACCATCCTTGGTATTCAGTGACCGGATGATTGCAGTGTCCTTCAAGCGACCCGCCATCTTGGGCATTAACTCGGAAATCTGGACACCAGGTACGCTCGTCTGGATTGCCCGGTAGGGGCCACCTGTGGGCCGTCCCGGCTTGGGGTCCCAGGTTTCTAACTGGCTGGCACCACCTGCCAGCCACAAGAGAATGACACGTTTTTCTTTTTGCTTCAGTACTTCGGCCAGGGCGGGTTGACGCAGGGCGTTGAGACCCAGGGCTCCGGCGCCCAGCAGGGCACTTCCCTGCATGCTGGAACCCAGAAAGGCTCGGCGATCCATCGAGTGTTCGGCAGATCCACAGAATGAAGAATGGCGCTTGCTGGTCATCGGGTCGTGATCTCCACGTTGACAGGTTAGTGATTGAAACGGAATTCGGTGCTGGTTAAAAGGATCCATACCAGTTGTTGGATTCCGTCCAGTGGACGTTCCTGGCGAGCCGCCAGGTAGGTCGTTAACAGCTTGATTTCATCATCGTTCGGGGGACGACTGAGAATGGTCCAGTAGGCCAGTTCTACCCGCTGCTGGTCATTCTCCAGTGATTTTAACTTTCCGATAAGCGATTTGTTGCGATCTGCCAGCAGGGCCTCGTTGATCCGGTCACTGTTGCTGAACAAGAGGGCTTCATTGGAGCTTACCTGGAAATCATGAACTGGCTGGTCCAGTTGCTCGGCGAGCCCGTTCTGGCTGTAAACGCGTTGTAGTCGTTCCTGTAACAGTTTTTCATCATCGAGTGAAAATTCGTCCGGGCTGGTGCTGGCCATTTGCAGAGAATGACCGTACTGGTAACGACTGAGGGGCTTGGTGTTGGCCACCGCGAACCATTCAGGATCGGGACGACTGTCCTGGTCCCAGTAACTCTGCCGGGCATAGGCCTTGGTCAGTACCAGTCCCCGCAGTAGTCGTTTCAGGTCGTAGTCATGGGTGACCATGTCGCGAGCCAGCCATTGCAGCAACTCCGGATGACTGGCAGGGTTTCCCTCGTGTAACTGGTCCAGGGGCATGACCAGCCCGTGGCCAAAGACCCGGTACCAGAGTCGGTTGACGATGTTACGAGCAAAGAAATCCTGCTCTTGCGTACTCAGGGCAACCTCGACCAGCTTGTTGCGGCGACTGAATGAGGGTGCTGGTGTCGGTTGTTTCTTTTTCTTGAGTTCTTCCAGTTGTTGCTTGAGTTTCTTTTTTTCCTCGTCGTTGGGTTCCTTCCAGGCAGGTTCTTCCACGACCTTGCCGGACAGGAACATCAACTGGGCCGTCTTGGTTTCTCCCTCGGTGGTTTTGAACTGCACGGCACCGTAGTCGCGTTCACTGAGAAAGTCGCCGTTGGCAAAGGTGCGACTGAAAAAAGATTTCATGCCAAAGAAATGACTTTGTTTCCACTGCTCTACCAGGGGGTGGTCATGGCACTTGGCGCAGCTGATGTTCACACCAAAAAAGAGCACGCTGGTATCATTTGCCAGTTTGTCGATGTCCTGGATCCGTGACTTGATAAAACGGTCCGCCTCAGGAGCTTCTGTTGTCTTGGCAGGGGGTAACATCAGGTCTCGAAAAATGCGATCCCAGGACGCATCGTTGTTAACAGCATGTGTCAGGTAATTCTGCAGTTGTTTCGAGTCGTCCGGATGCAACAGCTGGGCCAGTTCGTGGACCTGGTGCTGGAGGTAACCGGGTGAGTCCAGCAGCCGCTTGACCATCTTCAGGCGTTTGTCAGACGCGGTATCAGATACATAGGATTGTGCTTCCCTCACCGTGGGGATGCGGCCGACCAGGTCCAGCGTGGTGCGTCGTAGCAAGGTAGCATCGGTCGCTGTTGTGCCGGCTTCCTGGTTGATTTCCCCAAGGCTGCGTTCAAGGTAGAAATCGACCGCGTCTGCAATCGCCTGTTCGGGTGGTTGCAAGGAAACATCCTGACCCGAAGCGGTAATCGATCCCAGTATCGCCAGTACGAGGCCGAACGTTAGTATTCGAGAGACCATGAAAGCTACCTTGCGAACAGGATCAGGATTGCCTGGTAGGAGTTGCACCAGGCTCGGGGTGGGCCAGAACCCATTTTAACATATTTGCAGCAGGTGTCTCTAGTTCGTTTAAGTAGCTGTGGAATTGGCTTCAACGTAGGGATTATGCTGATTTGATGCTGGTTTAACGAGTTCGATCGTTGACAGTTACCCAGATCGTAGGGTCTAGTCCATTCTCTCGGGTCGATTGTTTGCTCCCTGCCCTGCTAGAGAACTGACGCGGCCTGTCTCGAGTGGTATGTTTAATCAGTAACACTGCGTCCACTCTCCGCTGGAGAATCTGATTTTTATTCCGTTGCTTGATGATAGACGATGATTCGATTGAAGAAACGATTGACGAACATTGATCTCAGCGACGATGTCGTATTGTATCCAACCTACGCATCCCAGTCCGAGGATGGTACTTCCTGGCGAGTACCGATCTGGGGAACGGTTTACGAGATGGAACGGGCCAGCATTCGTAAACGTATGCTGGTACGACTACTGAAACGCATCATGAAGGCGGAACCCGCCGCCTTTCAAACGGATTTGTTTCGCCAGCGAATTCGACATTTCGTGGCGGCTACGGAACGGTTTAAGCGTGTCTCGGTTCGCATTGGAGACCAACTCTTCCGACTGCGACGCAGATCACGGAGAAACGGTAACTTTCGTGGAGTCTTGAACTTTTCCAATGAACAGGTTGCCCGATTGGTAGACCAGGGAGATGTTCGGGATGGTTGGCTACATTACGAGGTGATTAGTCGTGGGAGTGGGGATCGACGATTTCACGGCCAGGTGCAACTGGTTGAGAATCGTGGGATTTCGGTGATTTCTGACATCGATGACACCATGAAGAACACGCAGGTGCATGACTTGCAGTTGATGTTGGAAAACACGTTCCTGGAAGAATTTCAACCGATTGATGGCCTGCATGCCGTTTATCGCGAGTGGGCTGCCGCCGGGGCTTCTTTCCATTATGTCTCGTCCAGTCCCTGGCCCCTGTTTGAACCGTTGAATGATTTCTGCCAGCAAGTAGGATTTCCCAGCGGCAGTTACCATCTTCGCTTATTGCGGTTGCGAGATCATATGCTGCGTCGTATCCCGGTCATTCGCCGACGTGGTAAAGGCGGCAAGATCAAGGCTATTTTAAGGTCCTTTCCGCATCGGCGTTTTGTGTTGGTGGGCGACTCTGCTGAACGTGATCCAGAGATTTATGGAGCGGCTGCGCGTCTCTACGGGGACCGCGTTGCTGGAATCTATATTCGCCAGGTTGCGCCGCGACAACTGGATGAAGAGCGTGCCGAACGTGCCTTCCAGGGGCTTCCTCGGCAACTTTGGACTACATTTGAGGAGGCTCACGAGTTACCCGAGCACTTGCTGGTGCCGGAAATAGCCTCCAGTGTCTGAATAGGTGCTGTTTGCAGGGGGAATGCTTCTGTTAGATTCGTCTCTACACCCCTTGTAAGGAGTGCTGCGATGAGTAATCATAGAAGGCTTGAAACGCTGGGCGAAATGCTTGGCATTTCGTGACTTAGCCTCGGCTGGTGCTGCCTCGGGTGGGCAGGGCAGAGGTTGTAATCCTCGCGGGAGTTCAGTTTACATGGCGCGGCACACCGGTCCTAAATCACGCATCAATCGGCGACTTGGCCAAATGGTCTATGAGAGTAGTGGTGCGGTTCGAGCTTCCGATCGTCGTGATTCACCTCCTGGAATGCATACGCGTGGACGTCGTCGGTCGAACTACGCGACAGCTCTCTACGAGAAACAAAAAGTAAAACACTATTACGGGCTGGGCGAGCGACAGCTGCAACGCTATTTCCGTAATGTCTCTTCCAAGCAAGGTAACACCGGTGAGTTGTTGCTGATGCTTTGTGAGCGGCGATTAGATAACGTCATTCGACGATCTGGTTTTGTTTCCACCCGACCGCAAGCACGACAGGGTGTGACCCACGGGCATTTCCAGGTGAACGGGGTCAAGGTGACCAAGCCTTCTTACCTGCTACGTCCGGGTGATGTGATCACCGTGCGTCGCCGTGGCAATCTGTTGAACCTGTATAGTCGCCTGGCGGCTGAGGAGTCCGGAGAACCGCTTGACTGGGTTACCTTTGATGCCGAGACGCTCAGGGCAACCGTCCAGGGTTTACCGTCAGCTGCTGATATCAGCTTGCCTGTTGATGTAAACACGATCGTTGAATTCTTGTCGCGATAAGTTCCATGCGTACCTCGTTGGTCGTTCTGGGTGGTGGACCCGGTGGTTACGCCGCCGCTTTCCTGGCAGCTGATCAGGGACACGATGTTGTCTTGGTGGAAGCCGATCCACGTCTTGGTGGTACCTGCCTGCTGCGAGGCTGCATTCCCAGTAAGGCCCTGCTGCACCTGGCGCGTGTCATGGGAGAAGTGGATCACCTGTCCCAGCAATGGGGTGTGCATTATGGACCACCCCGGATTGAACTGGACCAGGTGCGAGCGCATCAACAAGCGTTAACCGAGCGACTTTCCGGCGGCTTGCAGCAACTGGCAAAGCGACGGCAGGTCAAGGTGATCCATGCACGGGGACGCTTTCGTGATTCCCATACGCTGGAACTGCACGGGGAACATGAAAGCCTTGGTGATGAGCGTGAGCTTCACTTTGACCATTGCATCCTGGCGACCGGATCACGTCCCATCTGCCCCCCCGGATTGGCCAGCGACTGTGAACGTGTCATGGATTCCCGTGCGGCCCTCGAACTAACGGAAATCCCCGCAAGCCTGCTGGTCATAGGTGGTGGTTATATCGGGCTGGAATTGGGCACGGTCTATGCCCGCCTGGGCAGCAAGGTAAGTGTCGCGGAACTGACCCCGGGGCTGCTTCCGGGAGTGGACCGTGACCTGGTCAAGGTCTTGCATCGCCAACTCGATACGCTTTTCGCTGAACCGGTCATGCTCGAGACCAGGGTGGATTCAATCCAGGAAGTGGGAGAGAAGTTGGAAGTTGCCTTGAGCGGCCCTGAGGGACCTTTGCAACAGTCGTATGACCGGGTGCTGGTTGCCGTGGGCCGTGCGCCTGCTTCCACGGACCTGGGCCTGGAGAATACCCAGGTAAGCCTGGATGAACGAGGTTTCGTGATCTGCGATCAGCAGCAGCGGACCGCAGATCCGGCGATCCTGGCAGTGGGTGATGTATGTGGGGAGCCCATGTTGGCTCATCACGCTTCTTTCCAGGCGAAAGTTGCTATTCATACCTTGCAGGAAAAAGAGGCAGCCGTTTCCTCGGAACTGGTTCCGGCCATTATCTTTACTGACCCGGAAATTGCCTGGGTCGGTTTGACGCAGACCCAGGCCCGTGAGCGGCAACAAAAAGTTCGGCCGGCGATTTTCCCCTGGGCTGCCAGTGGTCGTGCCCAGGCGCTGGGGCGCACCGAGGGCATGACACGTTGGTTAGTTGATCCGGAAACGGACGCCCTGCTGGGGTGTGGTATTGTCGGTGCCGGTGCCGGTGACTTGATTGCAGAGGCAGTCCTGGCGATCGAACGAGGATGTCGGGTACAGGATGTGGCGGAGGTCATTCATCCCCATCCAACGCTCAGTGAAACGCTGTCTGGAGCTGCCGAGGTTTACCTGGGAACGGCCATCGAGGTCTACAAGCCACGGCGTTAAAGCGTCCCGGCTGCTTACTTGACTACGAAATTGACCAGTCGTCCGGGTACGATGATGACCTTGACGACCTCTTTTCCCGCCAGCAGTTCAAGCACCTTGGCGTCGTTGCGCGCGATTTCTTCCAGGGTTGCCTGGTCAGTCTCCGCGGGTACGGCCAGTTTCGTACGGACCTTGCCCTGGATCTGTACCGGGATTTCCAGCACGTTGTCCTGGGTCATGGATTCCTCGTACGTGGGCCAGGGTTCGTAGGCCAGGCTTGTTTCGTGCCCCAGGATTCTCCAGAGTTCTTCTCCCAGGTGGGGTGCCAGTGGCGAGAGCAGCAGGACGAAACGTTCCATGGCCGATCGGGGACGTGTTTCGCTCCTGGTGAAATGGTTGACGAATTCCATCAGTCGCGCGATCGAGGTATTGAATTCCAGGTTCTCCAGGTCGTTGCTGACGGCCTTGATGGTGCGATGCAGTACCCGGTTTTGTTCCTCGTCACAGTCAATATCCTGTACGGCGTTGTGCAGCGTGATGGTTTCTGCCCGGTCATCGACGATCATCCGCCAGGAGCGATCGAGGAAGTTGCGGACCCCACTGACCCCGGACATGTTCCAGGGCTTGCTGGCCTCCAGCGGTCCCATGAACATTTCATAGAGACGCAGTGTGTCTGCCCCGTACTCCCGGACGACATCATCCGGGTTGACCACGTTGCCACGGCTCTTGGACATCTTGTAGGCGCGGCTTTCCACCCGGATCGTTGCATCATCCGAAAGGACAAAGAGATCCCCCTGTTTCTCGACCTGCGCTGGTTCCAACTTGATTTCCTGCAGTGGTTGAGAAGTCTCGGCGTGAATATATTCCCCGGCTTCGTTGCGGCGAACCTCCCCGGCATTGATATAGGCTCCCGAGTCGTCCTGGAAACCCGTGAATTCCATCTCTCCCAGGATCATGCCCTGGTTGACCAGTCGCTGGAATGGTTCCGGATGACTCACGTGGCCGCGATCGTAGAGTACCTTGTGCCAGAAGCGTGCATAGAGCAGGTGTAACACCGCGTGTTCGGCACCACCCACGTAGAGATCAATCGGCATCCAGGCCCGTTCTTTCTCCGGATCAACGAACTGTTCCTGGTTGCGTGGGTCAATGAATCGCAGGTAATACCAGCACGAACCGGCCCACTGGGGCATGGTATTGGTTTCTCGCCGGTAACGTTGACCGTCAATGACCGGGTATAGCCATTCATCGGGAGCCTTACCCAGTGGTGGTTCGGGCCGTCCGTGAGGCTTGTAATCACTCAGGTGAGGCAGGTCTAGTGGCAGATCCTCTGGATCCAGAGCCCGGATACGTCCCGTGGGATTTCCGTCATCGTCCAGTTCGTGAAGAATGGGAAACGGTTCGCCCCAGAAGCGCTGTCGGCTGAAGAGCCAGTCTCTCAACTTGTAGTTCACTGCGGCGCGGCCGATTCCCTGCTGCTGAAGATCGGACGTGATCTGTTCTTTAAAGGGGCCGGTTTCCGTACCATCATAGGCTGCTGAATTACAGGCCGTACCGGTTTTTGAATAACAGGCTGTCCCTGCCAGTACTGCCTGGCGATCCACCTCGCTGGAGTCGCCAGGATCGACCACGGCAATGATCGGCAGGTCATACATACGGGCAAATTCAAAATCCCGGATGTCGTGCGCCGGTACCGCCATGATGGCCCCGGTCCCGTAACTGATTAATACGTAGTCGGCGATCCAGATCGGTACCGATTGGCCGTTGACCGGGTTGATGGCGTGGGAACCGGTAAAGACCCCACTCTTTTGCTTGTTTTCTTCCGTGCGTTCACGATCGCTCTTGGCAGCGGCCTGGTCTCGATACGTGTTGACCGACTCCTGCTGGTCGGGTGTGGTTAATCGTTCCACGAAGGGATGTTCCGGTGCAATGACCATGTAGGTCGCCCCGAACAGGGTGTCTGGGCGCGTGGTGTAAACACGCAGCACGTCGTCGCTTGGCTTACGTGAAAATCCATTCCCCGTTCGACCGGTTTGCCATTCTGAATAATTTTCCGGGTCGCCAATATAGAAGTCCAGTTCAGCGCCCGTGCTGCGACCAATCCAGTCGCACTGCAACTTCTTGACACCGTCGGACCAGTTGACGGTGGCGAGGTCTTCTTCCAGTC
>MPLU02117728.1_pt1 | contig 42386 bp, 39 predicted proteins | sample 1617381 | NCBI WGS metagenome assembly MPLU02 (sample SAMN05944801, study PRJNA350692) | marine metagenome | biome: marine; feature: ODZ; material: water; isolation source: 90 m water sample filtered on 0.2 um supor filter | place: Pacific Ocean | collected 2012-04-08 | depth 90m m
CCTATCACATTCCAATAATGATTTTGATTGAAACAAAGAAGGTCAATAGATCGGTAAATTTTGAGCCAAATAACACTTTTCAGGTTCCGGATTTTTTGGCCTTAGAAAAAGAAATATTATCAATCTTGGATATCAGCCAAATTATTACACCAGACAATGTTAAGGGTAAGTTTAACTCATTGAACAAGGCTGTAACAATGAAGGGGTGGCCATCATTATATCAGGCCAGAGGGCGGTTAATTTTTGCCTTGGATAATCAGGGTGAAGAGCGAATTAATTATTTAACCCTCCATCCTGAATTAAAAGGAGCCTTAATGTTTGTTAGTTCTCCTCCGGGAAACCCGGAATCTGCTTTTTTGAAAATAAATGATCCTGTTGCAAATTATTCAGCAATAAAGAATAGAGTTAAGGAAGGTTATCTTGTCCGAACCAGGGCTGACTCGGATTTGGCTGAGGCCAGAAATAATGATTACTCAAAAATGGAAAAGGCTTTTTCATCCGGGGCGCAATACATAAGCACGGATTTCCCTGAATCTGTCGAAGGTGTTTCAAGTTATAGGGTTTCTCTCCCTGGAGATGTTCGGCCAGGTAGGTTAAACCCACTGTTTTATCCTGCGGAGGAGGCAAATGCACTGGAGGGAATGTCTGGAGCAGTTTTAATCCGTAATTTCTTGTTGAATATCCCAAAAACAGAATCAAAAGAATAAAATTAATGGTGACAAAGGAGTGGGTAAAGCAATCAGTTGGGTTAAATCTGCCTTTGCTGTCTTGATCGGGCTCGGATCTATTGCTCTTTTCTGTGCCCGCTTCACATTGATTGGTTTAAGAATTCTTTTTATTTAGAGGGGGTGCCCCGCGCTCGCCCGTTGCGGTGGCTTGGGGTAGTTTCAGCGGCGACGTGGATTCCGGCTACGCGAAATACGACATCACGCAGGATTACGCCTGGAATTATGAGCATGCGCCGGAGCCGGTTGTCGATGCGGTTCCGGGCGTGGGCGGTGAGTGGCTCTACTGTGGCGTGCCTGTTGATTCGCCGCTTGGCATTGCGGCCGGCCCACTTCTCAACGGTAAGTGGCTGCTTTATTATGCCTCCCTTGGTTTTGATGTCCTGACTTACAAAACGGTGCGGAGTTGCGAGAGGTACTCGTACGGGATGCCGAATCTTCAGCCGATTGCATGGGAGGGTGGCGAGGTGCCGGCGGAGTTGAATGTTGCCAGCGTGATGAACGGCAGTTGGGCGGTGTCGTTCGGTATGCCATCGAAGCCGCCGAGCTTTTGGAGGGATGACGTGGCGGCGACGCGGTCGCGCTTGGCGAAGGGCAAGTTTCTCAGCGTCTCTGTTGTTGCCACAGCTCAGCACGATTGGTCGATTGACGATCTCGCTGCCGATTACGCGCAATGCGCCCGGTGGGCTGCGGAGAGTGGTGCTGACGGGGTGGAAGCCAACTTCAGTTGCCCCAACGTCAGCAGTGTCGATGGCCAGCTTTTTCTCAATCCAACCGACGCGGGTATCGTGTCGGCCCAGTTGCGTGAGGCTTTGCCGGACACGCCGCTGCTGCTGAAGATTGGGTACATCGACAACCGGGAAACGGCGCACGAGTTTTTGGAGGCGGTTGCGCCGTTTGCCGATTCGTTGGTGATGGTCAACGGTTTGTCGGCGAAAGTGCGGCAACCCAATGGCGAACTGCTGTTTGAGGGCCAATGCCGGGGGATTGCGGGCGAGACGATTCGCGAAACGGCGCTGGAGCAGCTGGCTTTGTTTGACGGGTTGATCCGGCAGTTCGGCCTTGATGTGCGCTTGGTTGGAGTGGGTGGGCTTGGTCAAGCGGCGGATGTTAGGGCGTGCCTCGATCGCGGCTGCGAGGCGGTGCAGTTCGCCACGGCGGCGATGGTGAAACCCGGTTTGGGCTTGGGCATTCGGCGGGAGGGGTTTTAATCGTGCCGATGACTCGACTGGGGCTCACGGGCGGAATCGGGATGGGCAAGTCCACTGCGGCTAAACTCCTGGCCAAGCGCGGCGCGAAGGTGTGCGACTCGGATACACTTGCCCGCGAGTTGGTCGCACCCGGGCAACCGGCTTTGACGGAGATCGTCGAGGCATTCGGCAGCGGCGTGTTGCTGAGGGATGGTTCGCTGGATCGTGCCAAGGTCGGCGAGTTGGTTTTCGGCGACTCGGCCGCTCGCGCAAAACTCGAGGGTATTTTGCACCCCTGCATCCGTGAGACTTGGCAGACCCGGCTCGACAGCTGGGCGGCGGCTGGCGAGCGGTTGGCTGTGGCGGTGATTCCACTGCTGTTCGAGACGAAGGCCGAATCGAGCTTCGACAAGATTGCGTGCGTGGCCTGTTCACCTAAGTTGCAGCGCGAGCGTCTGCGCGGGCGAGAGTGGAGCGACGATCAAATCAGCAATCGGATTTCGGCGCAGATGGCGGTGGGTGAAAAAATCAAGCGAGCCGATCACGTGATCTGGACCGACGGCACGATCGAGGCGCACGCCGCTCAGTGGGATGATCTACTGTCGTCCTGGGACGTGGTGGACTGAACGTCGATGGGAGGTTCCTCAATTTGGATGTCCTTTTTGCTCAAGCCGGCTATGCGCAGAACCCACGCTCCGTAGATCGTCCCGGCAAGGCTGGTCGGGATGCCGGAGAGCACGCCGGCGAGCATGGCCTTGTTGAAGGCGCGGCCTTTTGCGTCCCGGTTGACCAGGGTTTCGATCAGGAAAACGCCCGCGCCGCCGGTGAAAAAGGCGGCGGCGCAGATAAGAGGTGTGCCGGTGAACAGCGTGATGGCGTTTGCCCCAAAGAAGGCGTTGTCGACCAGGAACACCCACAGGCCGCTGAGCTTGTGCAGGAATAATTGGCCCCGTTTCTCGGCCTTTACGGGGAGTTTCGGCGGGGGAGTCATCGTGTCTTTGCCGGTCTAAAGCGGTTCGCGGTGGTCGTAGCCGGTGTCCAGTTCGTGCCAGTGAGCGATGTCGTCCTCGCTTTTTTCCCAGCACAGGAAAACCTCGCGGGTTCCCCGGCGGGAGGGGAAGTCGACCAGACCGCGCTCGGCATCTTTGATGAAGATTTGATGCGTCTTGAATTCGCCAAGTATGGCCTGAATTTTGGACAGGAGTTTGATCGAATGGTTGACCGAGTCACCGCCAACGTCGGACTGGGCGCTCATTATGTTATCGACGCGTTTGCTGATCGTGGCGTACTCATGACGAAGTTGAACCATGGAGTCCAGCCACTCCCTGACCCTGGGCATCATGGAACGGGCCTCGGCCAGCGTATAGTGTTTCTTGAACCGGTGGGCCATCACTCCTCCTTTTCCGGTGGGTGGAGTTTTTTGTGGAGCAACTGGGTCGGGGTGATGTCGTAGGAACGCTGCCAGGCGGCATTGGCCTCATCCGCTTGGCCAAGCTTGTTGAGAACGTTGCCGAGTTGCTCGAGCAGGTAGGAGTCCGGCGAGGTCATTTCGGCCTCCTGCTTGCGAAGGAGGCCAAGCGATTTTTCCCAATGCACCTTGGCCTCGTCCGCTTGGCCAAGTTGTTGGTGTGTGTCCCCGATGTGCTCGTGGATGGTGGAGTCGGGCTCGTCCTTCATCAACTCAGCGGCCCTCTGCAACTCAGCGAGCGCCTCGGTGAATTTGCCCTGCCTGAAGTACAGCCAGCCGAGGCTGTCCACGTACGAGGCGTTGTCGGGGGAAAGCTCGTTGGCCTTGGTGATGTGCTTGGCCGCCTCGTCAAGGTTGCGGTTGATGTCCGCCCACATGTAGCCGAGATAGTTCATGGCGTTGTGATATTCGGGAGACATCTCAATGGCTTTGTTGAAGGTCTCGTCGGAGGTTTCGTACTGGCGGTTTCGCTCGTAGGCTGCGCCAAGCTGGAAATAAAAAAAATGGGTGAGCCGGTTTTGCTCGCCGGCTTGTGCCAATTTCTCGGCGTCGAGCAGATTTTCGATGGCCTTGGGATATTGGTAGAGGGCGCTGTGGGCGAGTCCGGCGTAAAACTTGGTGATGAACCTGGGCTTGAACTGCTCACCGGCCTTTTTAAGTGTGGTGAGGGTGATGGTGGGCCTGTTTTGAAACAGCCGCACGCCGGCCAGTTCGTAATAGGCCAGCTCGAACTTGGGGTTAATTTTGAGGACTGTTTCGAAGTGGGCGGCCGCCTCTTCTAGTTTGTCGAGTTGGCGCTTGATGCCGCCAAGCACGAATAGCGCTCGCTCGTTGGTGGGGCGCTCGCGCAGGATGGCCTCGAGTTGCCGGGTGGCGTCCTGGGTCTTGTCCGCCCGCAGATAAAGCTCAGCCAATTGCTCGCGAACACCGATCAGGTTGGGGTTCAGTTCGATCAACTGGATGAACAACGCGATTGCCTTGTCACTCTCGCCCCAGACTTTGTAGTAGTCAGCCAGTCGATGGAGGATCAGCGGACTCTCCGGCTTGAGGGCGCTGGCCTTGTCGAGGCTTGTGATGATGCCAGCCTTGATCCTGTCCATCTTGGTCCGGGCAGCGATGCCGGTGTCGCGGTATAGGTCGGCGATGCCCAGCCAGAATTCCGGCTCGCTTTTGTCCTTGGTGAAGGCTGTGTCGAGCACCTTGAATGCGTCATCAAAGCGCTTGGCCGCGGTGTGGAGCTTGGCCAAGCCGCTAACGGAGATGAGTGTCGGGTTCGACGTGGCAAGGGCAATGCCGAAGGCGGCGATTGCTTCGTCCGGCTGGCTGGCTTGCTGATAGGCGAGGCCGAGCCACTCGTGCGTCGTCACGGATTCAGGGTTGGCCGCCTGGCCAAGGCGCAGAATCTCGATGGCCTTATCGGTTTTTTTCCGTAGGAGAAACCGGCGCGCGGCCTGGGCAACCACGGTCTCCTGCGTGGGATCCGCCTTAGCGGCAGCCTCGAGGTGCTTGAGGGAGTCGTTCGGCTTTCCTCGAAACTCAAAGCTGAGGCTGGTGAGGAAGTGGGTGAGACCCTCGATGCGGTTCCGGAACTCAGGATCCTCCGGGCCGGTTATTTCCTCGATATTGACGCCGTAAACGCCGGAGGGGACGCCGGGTCGCGGCTTGGCCAGGGGCGAAGTTGAGCACCCTGTGCCGGCCCACAAAAGGGTCAGCCCGAGGAACAGTCTCGTATGTGAACCGCGTCTCATGGTCGGGGGTTCACCCGGAACAGCGCTGCGCGAGCCCGGCAGGCTACTTCTGCCAGGTGCGCTTCTTGTGGCGATTGGCGCGGGATTTTTTCTTGCGCTTGTGCTTGTTGATTTTCGCTTTCCGGCGTTTCTTCAGTGAACCCATGTATGTCTCGTTTCGGTGGTTTGTTTATTTAGCAGTTAAAAATTAATGGACTACCTTGTTGAGGGGATACTCGATGATTCCCTCGGCTCCGGCGGTCTTGAGTGCCGGGATAATCTCCCGGGCAACAGCTTCCTCGATGATGGTTTCAACCGCCACCCAGCCTCGCCCACTCAAGCCGGAAACGGTTGGATTACGCAAGGCAGGGAGCTTTTTCAACACCTTTGACAGATTTTTTTCCTCTATGTTGAATTTCATGCCGACCTTGGTCTCGGCGTCGAGCGCGCCCCGCAGGAGCATTGCGATAGTCTCGATCTTGTTACGCTTCCAGCTGTTTTTCCAAGTTTCACGGTTGGAAATCAGCCGCGGGGTGGAGGAAAGCAGCTCATCAATAATGCGTAATTTGTTCGCCACAAGACTCGATCCGGTCTCCGTGACCTCGACGATAGCATCGACCAGTTCGCGCGCCTTCACCTCGGTGGCGCCCCAGGAAAACTCGACGCTGGCCTTGACGTCGTTTTTACGCAGATACTTTTTGGTGAGGTTCACGACCTCGGTGGCGATGCGCTTGCCTTTCAGGCCTTTGACGCTTTTGATGGGCGACTCCTCCGGCACGCAGAGCACCCAGCGGGCCGGGCGGCGGGTGGCGCGGCTGAACAGTAACTCGGTGACCTCATGAACTTTGGAGCCGTTCTCCATGATCCAGTCCAGCCCGGTGATGCCACAGTCGAGATAGCCCAGCTCGACGTAGCGGCTGATTTCCTGCGCGCGGATGAGGCGAATCTCGATTTCCGGGTCGTCGATGTACGGCACCAGCGAACGGTTGTTGACGCGGATGTTATACCCTGCCTTGGCCATCTTCTCGATGGTCGGTTTCTCCAGACTGCCCTTGGGCAGTCCGAATCGGATGATTTTCTTTTTACTCATGTATTTGCCGCCGCGCTGTCAGCTTGGCCTGGGCACGGCCGTAGCGCTTGACGGATTGCTTCACCCGAGTGGCCGGGTTGAATAGCCAAGTCCTGCGCGGCAGTTTTATGTTCATCTTCATACTCCATTCGGAGTGTGCTAAACGCGAATCTTGCCGTTAAACAAACGGGCGAGTGTTCGCGGATAAAGCGTGTGTTCCTCTTGCTGGATGCGCTGGTGAAGCGTTGCCGCGGTGTCGTCCTCAAGCACGGGCACTACGCCCTGCGCGAGAATGGAGCCTGTGTCGATGCCGTGATCCACCATGTGAACGGTGCAACCGGTGGCCTTCACCCCGTAATCGTGCGCCTGCTTCCAAGCCTCCAGCCCGGGAAATGCGGGCAGCAAAGAGGGGTGAATATTAACGACCTTTTTCTCGAATGCACGCAGAAAATCACCCTTCAAAATACGCATGAAACCAGCCAAAGCCACCCACTCGGCCCCGGATTCACGGAGCGCGGCGACGTAGGCAGCCTCGGCAGTTTCGTCCAATTTGGTGCGGAATTTACCCGGCTCGATAAACCGGGCCGACAGGCCGGATCCTGCGGCGCGCTCCAGAATCCCCGCATCGGCGACATCGCTGGCCACCAGCACAATGTCCGCCGGCAGCATCCCGGCGGCGCAGGCTTCGGCCAAAGAGACGAGGTTTGACCCCTTGCCGGAGCCGAGCACGGCTAGTTTGATTTTATCACTCATCCGTTTTGTCCCAAGTGGACGCGGCGCAGACTAAACCAAGCGCTTGGCCAAGGGGAGTGTGAAATAGCCAATGAAAGCGCCCGCGCCTCAAGGTTGGACGGAGAGCAGTAAAGATGGAGCACAGGTGAACGGAGATTCGTGTGGTTTGAAAAAGATGAAAAGGGAGCGATTGACTTGCTTTGTGTTTACAAATCCTACGAATCCTGAAAGCCAGCATCCCATTTAAAAGTTAAATCTGAAAACTTGAAACTCCACGTCGCTTTGCCAAGTTGGTAGCCTGCCGCCGCCGGATGAAATTATCTCTTGAACTGACCGTGGCCACCAAGCCGGAGTGGGTTGTCGCCGTGATGGCTAACCTGCCGTCGTTCCTGCGGGACCACGCCGACTGCGAGCGCAAGGCCTCGGCGCTTGCGATGAGTCTCGTGGCCAAGTACCCGGATCGACTCGAGATCATTCCGGAGTTGATCGCCACCGGCGTCGAGGAACTGGAGCATTTCCAGCAGGTTTACGAGGTGATGCGGGAGCGCGGCATTCCGTTGGCCAAGGAGATCGGGAAAGATCCGTACATCACGGCGCTGATGAAGCTGCTACACAGCGACTCGCTACGGCGGTTTCTCGACCGGCTGCTGTTGGCGTCGATCATTGAATGCCGGGGCGCGGAGCGTTTTCGCCTTGTCTCGGAGGCGCTAGACGACGACAAAGGGCTGCAGCAGTTCTACCACGACCTTTGGGTGTCCGAGGCCAGGCACGGGCATATTTTCGTCGGGATGGCCCTGGAGTATTTTGAGAAGGATAGGGTTTACTCACGGCTGACGGAATTGAATGAGGCCGAGGGCCGGATCGTCGACGGGTTGGAGTTGCGAGCCGCTTTGCACTGAACCAACTGACATCATGAAAACCAAACAGAACAAGAGAGACATGACGCGCCGTCGATTCATCGGCGCGAGTACGGTGGCCACCTTTGGCTTTCAGGTCGTGCCGAGCCGTGTGTTCGGTGCGAACAACCGTCTCGCCGTCGCCGGCATCGGCGCGGGCGGCAAGGGGCGGGCGGACATCAGCGAGGCGGCCAACGCCGGTTGCGACATCGTCGCACTGTGCGACGTGGACGAAGGCCGCGGCTCGGGGATGTTCAATGCATACCCAAAAGCCAAGCGTTTCCCCGACTTCCGCGTGATGCTCGACAAGATGGGCGGCAGTATTGACGCCTGCACCATCTCCACGCCCGACCACACTCACGCCGCGGCAACCTCGATGGCGATGAAAATGGGCAAGCATTGCTACACGCAAAAACCGCTGACGCACGACGTGTACGAGGCGCGTTACCTGACCCACTTGGCCAAGCGCACCGGTGTCACTACGCAAATGGGAAACCAGGCGCACGCCGGCGAGCCGATCCGCCGGGCAGTCGAGTTGGTTCGCGCCGGCATCATCGGCAACGTCACCGAGGCGCACATCTGGACCAACCGCCCGATTTGGCCGCAGGGCATGACAGAGCGCCCGGTTAATGCCGACGTACCCAACGGCTTGGACTGGGATTTGTGGCTTGGACCGGCGTCGCACCGACCGTACGGCAAAGGGTACGTTCCGTTTTCGTGGCGCGGTTGGTGGGACTTTGGCACCGGGGCGCTTGGCGACATGGCCTGCCACATCATGGACATGGCGTGGTGGAGTCTCGAGCTGGGTTCGCCGACGAGTGTGCGGGCCCGGCATGGCGGCAACACCGGGGAGAGCGCCCCGAACTGGGCCGTGATCGACTACCAATTCGGCTACCGTGGCAGCCGCCCGCCGGTGAAACTTGTCTGGTACGACGGCCAAAAGAACGGTGTGCAAAACGCGCCGTCACTCGAGACCACCGGCGGCGTCAACATGGTTGCCAAGGGCAAAAATGGTTTCGGCTCTGTGTTGATCGGCGACAAGGGACGGATGTTTTTCAGTCGCAGAGGCACGGGCTGGAGGATTACCGGGCGCGACGAGGACGAGGTGAAACAGATTGAGGTCAACACGCCGAAAACACTGCCGCGAACCAAGGGCAACTACGTCGAGTGGGTGAATGCCTCCACTGGGAACGGTCACAAGCCGCTGAGTCGTTTTGAGATCGCCGGGCCGTTCACAGAGATGGTGTTGCTGGGCAACCTGGCTATCCGCGCTGGTGAGCCGGTGCAATGGGACGCGAAGGAGTTACGCTCGACCAACAGCGAAAAAGCCAATCGTTACGTTCGTCGGGAATATCGCCAAGGCTGGAAACTCTCATGACCTTTCGCTTGGCACTGTGGCTTGCCGCTTGGGTTTGCGGGCAGGGGTTGCTGTTTTCCCAGCCAAGCGGTGAGCCGATCTTTTCATTCGGCGTCATCGCAGACTGCCAGTACTGCAATGTCAAGGTGCCCAAGGCAGCGGCGCGACAGTACCAGTTGTCCCCGAAAAAACTGACAGAGTGTGTCGAGCACCTGAACCGGCTCGATCTGCAGTTCGTTGTGCACCTCGGCGACTTCATCGACCGCGACTTCAAGAGTTTTGCGGACGTGGCGCCAATTTACGGCAAGCTCAAGGCCGACCATTACCACGTCCTTGGTAATCACGATTTCAGCGTGGCCGACGAACACAAGGCCAAGGTGCCCACCGCGCTTGGCCTCAAGTCGCGGTATTACCAGTTTCGTTATCACGGATATCGATTCATCGCGCTGGACGGCAACGACGTCAGCCTGCACGCCTATCCGGCGAGTGACCCGCGCCACAAGGCCGCCGAGGTGGCTCACAGGAAACTGCCAAGCGGCACACCGACCTGGAACGGAGCCGTTGGGCAAGCGCAGCTCGACTGGTTAATAAAGGCGTTAAACGAGGCCGAGCGGGCGGGGGAGCGGGTGGTTCTGTTCTGCCATTTTCCGGTGTACCCGGAGAACGTGCACAACCTGTGGAATGCCGCCGAGGTGCTGGCCGTGGCACGGGAGAATAGAAGTGTCGTGGCGTACATGAACGGCCACAATCACGCCGGAAATTACGGCCGCTTGGCCAACCGGCACTTTGTGACGTTTACGGGGATGGTGGACACGGAGGAGACGGCCTACGCCATCGTAAACGTCCACGCAGACCGGCTGGAGATCAAGGGGTTTGGCCGGCAGAAAAACATGACTCTGCCGTTAGCGGAGAACGGAGATTAGTTGGCCGCCTTGGCCAGCGACTCCTCCCTAAACTGCCCGTGGTCGCGGAATTTCTTGTACCGGGCGTCCAGTCTTTTTTTCAACGGCATTAGCTTGAGTGCCTTGAGGTGTTTGAGCAGATGTTTCTTTAGCGTGGTCGCAGTGGCTTCGGTGTCGTTGTGTGCACCACCTAGCGGTTCGGGGATAATATCGTCCACAAGGCCAAACTTTTTCAGGTGGTCGGAAGTGATCTTGAGGGCATCGGCAGCGTCGGGCGCGGCGGCACGATCCTTCCACAGGATTGAGGCGCAGCCTTCCGGGCTGATGACCGAGTAATAGGCGTTCTCGAGAATGAGGACGCGGTCGGCCACGCCGATGCCCAGCGCCCCGCCGGAGCCGCCCTCGCCGATGACCACGGCGATGATCGGCACCTTGAGCGTCATCATTTCGCGGAGATTGACGGCGATGGCCTTGGCAATGTGGCGCTCCTCGGCACCGATGCCCGGAAAGGCGCCGGCGGTGTCGATGATGGTGATTACTGGCAGGGCGAACTTGCTGGCGAGTTTCATCAGGCGCAATGCCTTGCGGTAACCCTCGGGGTGGGCGCAGCCGAAGTTGCGCATCACGTTCTCCTTGGTGTCGCGCCCCTTCTGGGTGCCCATGACCATGACCCGTGTGTCGCCCAACTTGGCGAAGCCGGTGACCATCGCCTTGTCGTCGGAGTAAAGTCGGTCGCCGTGCAGTTCGGAGAAATCGTCAAAGGTGTTCTGGAGGTAATCGAGAGTGTAGGGACGCCGGGGGTGGCGGGCGAGTTGCACGCGCTGCCAGGGGGTGAGGTTCGAGTAAATGCTCTTTCGGGTTTCCTCGATCTTGGCCCGGATCTGATCGGCTTCACTCTGGAAGTCCATCTCGACCCCGCTTGGCAGCGATGTCTTAGTCAGGGCATCCAGCTTGGCTTGAAGGTCGACAAGGGGTTGCTCAAAATCGAGGTGGGTTTTCATTACGGATTTGCGGGTGGCCGCTCAGGCGGGATAGTAACGGGATGCCTACGGGGTGCAACCCGTAACAGGAAAGGTTGACGCCTCAATTGCGAGGTTCTAGCTTGCGGGAGTGTTCGCCACGCGGCCTGCGTGCTTGTCGCGCAAACCGGCGTCAAGGCCCATTGCGATTGACGGTCCAAGGCGGTAATCAAGACCCTGAAACCGTGGCATGCCTGATGCTGAATGAGGATCGAGATGATCAAATTCATTTTAACTAAAACCGCAACCAAGCGCTTGCCCGGGCGTTGGATCACTGCATGGGCGATCGCACTTGGGATGTTGATCGTGCCAGGCGAGTCGCTGGGCCAAATCACCATCACGGCTAAGGACATGTTCGGCAAGGAGGGGCAGTATTATAAAATGTATTCCAACTTTGTCGGGCATTTTTCAGAAGCCGCACGGGAGGAGGTTGATGTATTCGACTACATCGGTGAGGCCGGGGGTGATCAGGTTTGGGATTTTCGGGAGGGGCCGGAGGATGAGACGATCCGGTTCGACTATGTGAAGCCAAGCGCGATCGACACGGATTTTGAATTTGAGGGGGCGACGATCGTGGAACGGGCGACGTTTGATTCATCCGGGAGACAAAAAAGTTTGTTCCTTGACGTGAACGCTGCCAGGGGGCGGGATGTGTACGGTTTCCATGACATCAGCATCGACGAAGAGGATCCGGCAATACCGTTCAGCACCCGATTGAACGACTTCCCCGCAGTCATCAAGTTTGGCGACTCGTGGAACGCCAACACGACGTTCGAGTTCGTCACCCGCCAGTCGATGCTCGGGTTGGGCGACATCGAGGCACCAACCAAGCAGGTTTACCAATCTGAAATGACGGTGGACGGCCATGGTATCATCATCCTTCCGGACCTTGGTTTTAATGACTGTCTGCGGGTCAACGAACTGGTTCAGTACGACACCTTCATTAAAATTCCAGGCGTTATTGAGGATTGGCAAAAAGCCTCAACGGACTTCGTCCGGAATTACTACTGGCTGAGCAAGGACATGGGCATTGTCGCCCAGATCAGCTCCGTGCAGGACACCGTGCCAATACCGGATGAATTCTCAATAGCAAGTGCCGTGTGGCGGCAATTTGAAAACAATCATGGTGATTCCACCGAAGTACCCCAGTCGGTGGAGGGTCTCGAAATCTCCCTCGACACGAAGGGAAACCGGGTTTTATTGAGCTGGAAAAAAGCTGAAAATACACTTGAATATCTGGTTCAATTCAACGACAGTTTATCCGCGAACGGTTGGAAGGATCTGAAGACAACGTCCGGAAGCTTTGCTTTGGACTCGATTTCCACCAAAAAAGCCCGGTTTTACCGGATTGTTTCGCTGGAATAACGGAATGAAAACGCAGGCGACCCAATGCTTGCCCAAGCGGCCAGGATGCTGTCCCCGATTGAGGGGGGGAGGGGGAGGCGCCGCGTTCACCCTCATTGAGTTGCTGGTTGTAATCGCCATTATTGCCATTCTGGCGGCCTTGATGCTCCCGTCGTTGTTTCAGGCCAAGAGCGCCGCTCGGTCGTTGGCCTGCAAAAATAATCTTCGCCAATACGGTATCGCGCTAAACTCATACGTCGGGGATCAGGGCCACTATCCCGTTTACAATTTTGATCCCACGGATGCGGAAGGTGTAACTCAGCAGTATTGGCACGAGCGTCTCCTGCCTTACATAGGAGTCGAGTGGTTGGAGAAAAGTCCCTTTATTTGTTCGGACTACAAAGGGACGACACTATCGGGCAATGACAATGCTGTTGCGCTGGGCAGTTACGGGTACAACGCCTTTGGCGTGAAGCTTGGCTACAGCAGCCTTGGCCTTGGGGGTACTTTCAGTCACACCCTGATTAGTGGCGACTTGGATGATGTTCCGTCCGAAGGGTCGAGGATTACCGATGGAGATGTTAGATCAACGGCAAACATGATCGCGATTGGCGACGCCACGCTGATTTGGATGACCAAGCCGATGATCAATATTTTGTACGGGGAGGATCGTGATGAGGGTGCCAGCGGCATGGCGCATCTCGACATCAACTATAGGAATTATGTACAGCGCAAAGTCTACCCATTGAGCGACAAGATTATTGACGCGACTGAGGCGCGGCATGGGGGGCAATACAACATCAGTTTCTGTGACGGCCATGTCGAGGCATTGGATCGGACACGGCTTCATGAGCGTAGCTTCCGCGCCCTCCGCCGTTGGAACAACGACAATTTACCTCACCGCGAATTGCTGAGCAACTACCAGTCCTGGCGCTGATGTTCAATCCAGTCGCAGCCACGACGCTTTTAGGTAGGCGGGTTCGGTTTTGGTAACCGGAAAATCCGGGGGTTGAATCGCCGAAAACGCCTCCACGATTTTTCTGCCGCTTCCCCGGATTCCTCTTCTGACCTCTTCCCTGAACTTTGCATTGCTCAAGCCCGCCGCATTGCAGCAGGCAAGCAGCATTCCGCCATTGCGAACCAGGGGTGCCGCCGCCTTGGTCAAGCTGCTGTAGTCCCGCTTGGCCAGAAACACCCCGGACTGCTTCGAGCGCGAAAACGTGGGCGGATCCAGGATGACTAAGTCATGCCTTTCCCCGCGCTTGGCCAAGCGCTTCATCCACTCTAGGGCGTCTCCGTAGATGAAATCGTGATCCTTGGGGTTCACTTGGTTGAGTAGGAAATTTTCGCGGCCCCAGTCGAGGTATTTGCGCGAGAGGTCTAGGTTGATGGTTGTGGCTCCTGTACGTGCTGCGCAGACCGAGAACGAGCAGGTATATGAGAAAGCATTCAGTACCGTGGCAGTGCCGGGGGGCAAATTAAACACGGCGAATCCGGGTTCAATGTGGTTTGAGAGAATGCGCTGCCGGTTCTCTCTCATGTCGAGGAATAGCCCTGTAGAGTATCCTTGTTTCAGGCTCAAGCGGTACTTCAGGCCATTCTCCATCACTTCAAATTCGTCCGGAGCCTCCAATCCCATGATGATCCGAGGTGATGCGGAGGTCGTGTTGCTTCGCTGCACCATTCGGTTTAGTTTTTTGTAATAAACCCCCTTGATCTTGAGGGTGCCTTTCCACTTTATAGCAGCCTCGAGTTGCGGGTCGGTGAGTGGCTGGGGTGACTGTATCAGCAGGAAATCGCCGAGACGGTCCACGTACAGATCCTTCCAGCGATCCGCATGGCCATGAACAAGCCGATAGGCGTTGGTTTTCGGGTCGCGACCGGATCGCAGCTTGCGCGGCGTGCCGACGGAGGATGATGGTTTTGTGTTCAACGGTTTACCAAAAGTGCCATTGCTCCTTTTCGGCATAGCCGAACCCCTGCGTGATAACCCAAAGCCCAAGCAGTAGGTTGGTGACGGCGTGTGCGGTGATGGCGTCACCGATCCGGTTTGTGCGGATCACCAGTAATTGGTAAATGATGCCACAGGCAATGCCGGCCAGCCAGTGCTGGTGAGTGAATCCGAATATGATTGATGTGATCAGGAAGGGTTTAACTGCGAACGAGTTATGTGCGGTGAACATCCAGTTCGGAGCAAGAATGTAGCGGTAGAGGAATGAGCGGTAAAACACCTCCTCAAGCATCGGCACCAGCAGCGTCGAGCCAGCGATGCGCACGCCGGCGAAAAACCAATACATTGCCGGTGCGTTATCGAAGTGGTCGGGTAGGTTCCACGAATCGTCCGGCTGGCTCAACTTCGGGTACTGCACATCCAGCGCCACCCAGATCATAAACACCAGTGTTCCGGCAAACAACGCCTCAAAACTGATCCGCCATCGCATCTCGGAAACCAGCGGCCAAGTCACCCAAATCATCCATGCTCCAACAAGGCACTTGGCCAGATAAACCCAGAAATGCGATTCCGGGCCAAGGCTGCCTTGGCACGAAGTGAGCAAGAGGAACACGACAAACGGCAGCGCCCTTGCAAGAAGCGGAGATGCCTTCAATATGGCGGTTAACGAGTTCATGGGGGCCTGTTGGCGCGATGGATGGCCCGTGTTGCTGAGAGGAATTTCCTCATCTCTGTCTCGGTGCCGATGGTGATGCGGAGCCAGTCACGCACTTTGGGCGCATCAAACCATCGGGTTAGGATTTTCCTCACCCGCAATTGCTGAAACCATTCGGCAGCAGTGATGCCGGTCGGCCTGGCAAAAATGAAATTGGCTTGACTGGGCAGCACCTCAAAGCCAAGGGCCTCGAGTGACCCGGTGGTTTTGGTTCGCCACTGAACGATGTGCTCGAACTGCTTTCGGTAGTGTCCGATGTCCGAGAGTGTGGCCAGTGCCGCCGTCTGGCCAAGTCCATTAACGTTATAGCTGTCCCGTATCCTGTCCAGCGCCCCAATGAGTACCGGGTGGCCGACGAGGTAGCCTATCCGCTGAAAGCAAAGCGAGTAAGCCTTGCTAAACGTACGGGACACGATGACGTGCGGGAACCGCTTGGGCAAACGCAGCGCATTTTCGTCGGCGAAGTCAACATACGCCTCGTCCAGGATTGTCACGCCACTTTGCGCAGCGCAAAGTTTGCTCAAGTCGCTCGTTGCGTAGCCGCGTCCGCTGGGCGCGTTCGGCGTCGTGATGTAGCTGAGCGCCGCGCTGAAATTCCAGTTACTCTTTTGCAAGGCCTCATTTGTTGGCAACTCAAAACTAGCGGGCAGCTTGACCTCGTTGCGCCTCGCGCCGTGAATGTCAGCGAGAATCGGGTAAAGCGAGTAGCTCGGCGTGAAGTACTGGATAGTTTGTTTCGCGATTTGCCGACGGGTTGTTGCGCCGGCTTGGCGCGGCTCGGCGAATGCGCGGGTGGCTAGGGCGAGCAACTCGTCGGAGCCGTTGCCCACGATGATGTTTTCACGCTTGCAGCCGTGGAACTTGGCAAGAGCTTCGCGCAGCGGTCGCGCGGCCGGGTCGGGGTAGCGGCGCAGTCGCTCATCGGTAGCCGACCGAATGGCGCGGATGACCTTGGGCGAGGGCGGCGCAGGGTTCTCGTTCGTGTTGAGCTTGATGAGCCCGGGAACCTTCGGTTGCTCGCCCGGCACGTAGCCGTGCAGCTTTCGCACTATCGGACGAACCAGTTGTCGCGGGGAGTGATCTCTGCGCTTGGTTGTCATCAAGTGTAATTAATTCTCGAGGCGAATTTCGGCCGAATGGCCGTGGGCGTCGAGTCCCTCCATTTCGGCGAATGTCCGGATCGTTTCGATAGACTTGGCCAAGGCGAGCCTGTTGTATCTCACAACGCTGGTGCGGCGCTGGAATTGATCCACGGTCAAGCCGGCGAACGAAGCACCAGCGCCCCCGGTGGGCAGCGTGTGACTGGGGCCGGCCACGTAGTCGCCGAGGACGGTTGGCGTCCACGGGCCAACAAAAATTGCGCCGACGGTGGTGAGGGCTTTCACGGCCTGTCCGGGCTTTCGGAGCATCAGTTCGCAATGCTCCGGCGCGATGCGGTTGGCGAGGGCGATGCCGTCGTTGATCGATTTCACGTGGATGAGCCACCCGTTTTTCCTGAGTGCCTTCCGAATGAACTCGCGGCGCGACAACGCGGGGAGTTGTTGCTTTAGTTCCCGCTGCACGTCGCCAATGAGCTTTTTGGAATTGCTGGCCAACCAAACGCGCTCGTCGCCGGAGCCGTGCTCGGCTTGCGCGAGCAGGTCAGCGGCGGCGAACTTCGGGTTGGCCGACGAGTCTGCGATGATGAACATCTCGCTTGGCCCGGGCAGCAGGTCGATGGCCACGCGGCCAAACAACAGTCGCTTAGCAGCGACGACGTAGGCGTTGCCGGGGCCGAAGATTTTTTGCACCGGATGAATGGTCTTGGTTCCGCAAGCCATCGCGGCGATGGCCTGCGCGCCACCGACACAATACACCTCGGTGGCTCCGGCTAGAGCAAGCGCGGCGAGCAGGGCGGTATTGATCTGGCCGTCTTTACCGCAGGGAGTGCAGGCGACGATTTCGCGGCAGCCGGCAACCTTGGCCAGGGTGACGGTCATCAGCGTGGTCGATGCCAGGGGGGCTGTCCCGCCGGGAATATACACGCCAACCCGTGCGAACGGATCGAACTTTTCACCGACCACGCCGCCTTGGGCGTTGCGGGCATGCCAGTTCTTCCGGAGGGATCGTTTTGCGAATAAGGTGACGTTGGCTTTTGCCAGGCGGATGGCCTTGCGGGTGCGGGCGTCGGTGGCGCCCCAAGCGCCAGCAAGTTCGGCTTGGCTGACGCGCAGTTTGCCCGGGGTAAGCTTGGCTCCATCGAACTTTTCCGTGTAATCAAGCAGTGCCTTGTCGCCGCGGCGCTGGACTGTGCGGATGATTTCAAGCGCTCGCTGCTCGACAACCGGATCGAAAAGGCTGGAGGCAGCGATGAGCTTGTTCAGTTTGGCGGAGAAGGCGGAATCCGTGTGCCGGATCAAATTCATCGGGTGGGAAGATAGTGGAAGAAGCCCGGAAAAGTCAAAGCTGGGAGGCTTGTCAAGTAACTTTGGAGATCAAGAGGAGAGAAAAAATATTTTTTAGGTTTGACGAGACAGGTTGGATTATGTCGTTATTACTAACCTCTTTTATTGAGTTCTAGCGATGTCCCGAACAGCCAAGAAAAAAAAGCCGATCGTCAGTTCAGCGAAAGCGTCTAAGTACGACGCGCACCACGCTGTCATCAACAACACCTACGGCGACTTCGCGGACCTGCGCCACCAGTTGTCCGAATCCAAGGAGGACGTGGCCGAGCGGGCCAAGCTGCTGCAGATTTTTTCGGCGTGCAACGATTCGCAGCGTTCGTGGCTTTTGCTGGAGGATTATTTCGACAAGCTCAACCTGGCCCGCAAGGATTTCAGTCAGGACGACTGGTGGGGCGGCATGGCGAAGAGCAGCGGGGACGTTCGGTTAGAGGACTTGGCGCTGGTATTCATGAAGTCGGGGCGCTCGGTGCCCAACGAGTTGATGTCGTATGCCAACTTCACGCGCTTTGCCGAAGTGGAGCAGGCTGAAAAAGACCATCAACTTTTCAAGGGGCTTGAGGAATGGATGTTCCCTCCAACGCCGGTTCATCTCGACGCGCCCCGTGCTGCGTTGCGTGTGGTGGGGCGTCTTGTTGAGGACACGGAGTTGCCGGGCTTGTACAAGCTTGGGGTGGAGATTCACGTCATACGCCCCCGCACCGGCGATCGTGTGAAGACACTGGACGACATGGCTGACCTGACCATGCGAGCCGCTCACGAGCAGGAGTTGTTTCCCTCCAACGACTGGTCGTTTATCCGGTGGTCTTCCGGTGTCAGGCATGACTACGACACGGAGGCGGAGCTGATCCCGCTGGGTGGTGCGGAGTTGCTGAAGTGGCTGGTGCAGTGGGGGAAATCCGGGCGAATTCATCTCGAGGGCGAAAAGAAGCCGATACAGTTTCTGGGGCGGATCATCGAGATGGAGCCCCACTTGGAGAAGGCTGAATCGGATCTGTTCTTCACACATGAGGTCAAACTGCCCGACAAGAAAACCTGCACCATGTCCGAAGTGAGATTTTTTGCCGGTGACCCCACGCTGGCTCTGATCGGGGGCGAGGTATTTCTTCTGCGCAACTCTCCCTCGCACGAGGTGCTTGGGAATTGGGCCAAGATGAAAAGGGCGCCGGTGTCGAAGCTGACGCATCGCCTGCTCACCAAACTACGCAAGATCACCACCAACAACGGGGTGAATTGGGAGCAGCTTTGTAAGACGCACAAGGCGACACCACGATTTGTCTTTGAGATGGCCAGTGACACCGTTCGACTGAAACTCCTGGCCAAGAGCGAATCAGACAAGAGTCTCTGGCAGTGGAACGGCCATGAATGGGCTCGGGAACAATCAGGGAAACAAAAACCGAACAAACCGGAAGTACTCGATGACGATCGACTTGAGGCGGCCGTCGGATGGCTCAAGCGGCTGGACTGGTTCACGCCGGAGCCGGGCCTTTGGGTGGGAGACGCCAACCCTCTTTTTCTGGAGAGCCTGCACGCCGCCTGGCCGGACAAGCCTGACGCGGAGTATCTTGGTGACACGGAATTCAAGCGACTGTTCCTCCAGCCCAAGCGCCTCAAGCCCAAGTTAATCGTCCGGGGTAGCGGCATCGATTGGCTTTCTGTCTCCGCTGAGTGGGAGGAGGAGGGGCTGAAGCTGACTGAGCGCGATCTCCAGCAACTCGCAGCTGCCAGCGGCAACTTTGTCAATCTACCCGATGCCGGCTGGGTTCAGTTGGATCAAAAGGCCGTGCAGGATGCACAGGAGGCGATGGCGGACCTTGGGGTGGATGGCTTGTCCGCAGTCGAACAGAAGGTCGGGTTGGAGCAGGCTGCGCACCTGGACGAGGACGGCTTGGCCAAGTTTGTCCCATCCGAGGAGCTGGAGCAGTTGCGGGGACGCCTGGATGAATTCGAGGGGGTTGAACACACTGAACTGCCGGATGGGATTCACGCCCAGTTGCGCCCGTACCAGGTGGAAGGCTTTAGTTTTCTTTGCCACTTGGCCAAGTTCAAGCTGGGCGGAATTCTTGCGGACGATATGGGTCTAGGCAAGACGCTGCAAACGCTTGCTTGGCTGTTGTGGTTGAGGACCAGTCGCCGGAAGAATGCCAAGACAAAGCCGACGTTGGTTGTCTGTCCCGCCTCGGTTTTGCACAACTGGCGTCGTGAATCGGAACGGTTCACCCCAAAGATGAAGGTGCTTGTCTTGGAAAGCGGCCGAGCCCGGCACAACCTTCGCAAACGAATTCCCGACTATGACATCGTGGTTACCAATTATTCAATCCTTCGCCGTGACCTTGACGAGTTGGCCAAGTTTGCTTTCCGCGCCATCGTGCTCGACGAGGCGCAGTTCATCAAGAATCCCGGGGCGCAGGTGACCAAGTCGGTCAAGGAACTCAAGGCCGACCACAAGTTGGCGCTGACCGGCACGCCGATCGAGAACCGCATGCTCGATCTGTGGAGCATCGTAGATTTTGTCCAGCCCAACTATCTCGGCAACCAGCAGCATTTCAGCCAGGTTTACGATTTGCGGGCGTCGGAAAAGGACGAGAACGCCGCCCGGCTTGGGCGCAAAAAGCTCTCGGCCAAGCTGCGGCCGTTGTTGCTGCGCCGCGTCAAGAAACAGGTTGCCAAGGATCTTCCTGACCGGATCGAGCAGCGGCTAGACTGTGAGTTGCCCGAAGAGCAGCGCAAATTGTACCTCGCCGAGTTGAAGCGCAGCCGTGAACAGGTCATGAAAGCCGTTCAGCAGAAGGGCGTTGCCAAGAGTAAGATGCACGTGCTTGCTGCACTGACACGGTTGCGGCAGATCTGTTGTCATCCTGGCCTGGTTGGTAGCGACACGGAATCCGGCAAAATGGAAACGCTATTCGAGCTGGTCGAACCACTGCTTGAGGAGGGTCATAAGGTGCTGGTATTCAGTCAGTTTGTGCGGATGCTTCAGATTCTAGAGAAGGAATGCTCAGACAGGGGGATGCCCACCTATATGCTGACCGGCGAAACCAAAAACCGGCAGGATGTCGTGAATGCTTTTCAGGAGGCCGAGTCGCCGTCGGTGTTCCTTCTCAGCCTACGGGCGGCCGGCACCGGCCTAAACCTGACGAGCGCCAGTTACGTGGTCATTTACGATCCGTGGTGGAATCCTGCCGTCGAGGCGCAGGCGATCGACCGCACGCATCGCATCGGTCAAACCGCGACGGTGAATGCCTACAAGATGATTTCACCGGGCACGGTTGAGGAGAAAATATGGGATTTGCAGCAGCGCAAAGCCAAGACGGTATCTGACGTGCTCGGCGAAGACGGTTTCGCCAAGGGCCTGACAACGAACGACCTCGAGTACCTGTTCTCGGATTAACCTCCTGCGTTTGGCCAAGCGCTTGGATGACTAAAGCTTCTCGACGCGAAAATTGGGCTGCCTCCATTCGCCGCTTGGCAGCAGCCAGCGAAAGATCACGCCTCCTTCGCGGTGCCCGGTGGTGTCGAGTTGGTTTGCTTCACCGGAGTCGCGGTGCGCCACGACGATTCGGAACGATCCGTCCGCTTCCAGTTTCACCTGCGAATGATTCAGGATGATTTGCTGGTTCACAAAATCGCGCGACTCAAGCCAGCGACTGCACAATTGAACCGACCAGTAAGCGCACTCGGGCGCGCGCCCTTCCATTACAAGCGCCTCGTCTTTCTCAAGCTTGTACCAGCCGCCAACGTACTCATTGTCCGGCGTGGGGAAAAGGCTGTCGAGCCCCACTTCCGTGCTGTCGACGCTGACCGTATTCGGCTGCTTCATCCAAGCTTCCGAGGCGATTTGCGTGGACTTAAATGTGCGCGACAGACTTTGGCTTAACGCCCGCAACCGGTGCGTGATTCCCTCAACTGTCGGGGCCGGTGGCGGCGCGATGTCATCAAGCAGCTCGATGTTCAACTCGGCCGGTTTTTGTCGCAGGTCGGTGAAGTACTGGCGCGTCACCAGCGTACGGGCGATGTTGTCAAGTTGAACCCAGTTTTTTACGCCGTCCGGTCGTTCGGCGGAAAGTACCAACTCAAAGCGGTCATCGTCGTCGAACACCATGTTAGCATCGCAGACGTTGGCCAGGATGCAGTTCGCCCGACCGCGCAGCCCGTACAGGCAGAAGGCCAGGTACAGCTCCTCCCCGCGCCGGCCGTGAATGCGGTAGCGCAGGGCAGGATTCAGCGTGGCCCTGTGGTACAGGGTGTCTGGGTTGTCCACGAAAAATTTTCGGATAGGCGACATGATCTGTACAAGGCTCGGCGGGTTTGGGTCCTGTTCCACCTGAAATTCCGTCATGGCGACCAGAATGCGAGTGAGGAAGCGGTAGCCCTCGGCGCGTTCTGATGCGTCGCGTCCCTCGGTCAACGCCTCCACTTGTGTCGCTGCATTCGTGAGTTGTGCGGTCAGTGTTGCCCACGCCTTCGTCAATTCGTCGTTGTTCATTCTTCTATTCCTGCAAAATCGGATCGCACGGTTTGGGTGTCTAGCCCATACTCCTCGAGCGAGTAGCGATGCGCGCCGTGCTTGTGTTGGCGGTTGTCGGCCAGCCATTGTTCCATCCCGTTTTCAAATTCATTTGAGTAGTCGCAGCCGTGATGCTCGTAAATCCGCCGAACCGTGCCGATGGGGTCGGCGACAAGATCGGCGTATTGCACATCGAGAAACTGCGCCGGATCGGCGGCGGCGCGGACCTCGCTCGATCGCCGCTCGATCTCGAGTAGGCGCTGATACCAATGCGCGCCGATGGCAGCCTTGTCCACCACATCGCTTGCGGTGCTGCGCGTGATCTCGCACAGGCTGCAGATGCTAGGCAGGACATTCTCCGCGCCGCGATGTGTCTGCACGATCCGCGCATCGGGAAAGACGCTCATCAGACCGCCCAGTCCGGGGAGGTGGCGAGGTGCCTTGCACACCCAGTGGATCCCGCGGCATTTCCAGCTGAGCATCTGTAGTTGGCGGCGGTAGTAGCGGTACCACACCGCGTCGGCCTCGTGCCCGGCAAGCCAATCGGAGTAAGTTGGAATGTTCGCCCTAAGTTCGAAAATAAAGTCGGCGAACGTGTGTTCGATGAGCCAAAGGCATTCCTCTGGGCCGGTGGCATTAAGCTTGTGAGCGCTCGCGAGGCGGGGTGCGATTTTCTCAAAACCGGCGACGAATTCCTCCGTTTGCGCTATCCGCGGATCGTCCTCCAGCGACTCGGGTGGTGGGGCTGGGTGCAGACCCTCCCACAGACGAAGCCAGCGCGCGGTCGGGTCGCGGGAAAGCAGGTTGTGCAGCAGCGTTGTGCCGGTCCGCGGGAAGCCAAGGATGTACAGCGGTCGCTCAATCGGCGTCTCCGCCATCTCCGGGTTTGCGGCAAACGCCTGCTCGGTCAGTAGTCGATTTACGAGCAGACGAAGGATCGTACGTTGCAACATGATCACGCCTTGCTTGTTGAGTCGCGCCTCATCCCGCAGTGACTGGAGCAGCAACTCGTACGGCTCGAGGAACGCGTCATCGCCAAAGTCGGACAAGCCGGTCTGCGTGGCAGCTTTCTGCAGCAGGGTTTCGGCGTTCAGGGCGATGTTGGGGGAGAACCTGGACATTTTGGTGAGTCAACGAACGTACAGCGTCCCGCCATCGACGGGGAAGGGGGCACCGGTGATGAACGACGCCTCGTTGCTGCAGAGGAACACCGCCATCGCGCCAACTTCCGCCGGTGCGCCCATTCGGCCAATTGGCTGGTACTCGGAAAGTTTCCTGAACATCTCTGCCTGGTTGTCTGGATAATTCTCCGCGATGAAGCCATCGACGAACGGCGTGTGGATGCGGCCCGGCAAAATCGCGTTGCAGCGGATGTTGTCGTGCAGATGATCCTTGGCCACCGAGTAGGTCATCGCAAGCACGCCGCCCTTGCTGGTGCTATAGGCGAGTCGATCGTTGATCGCCATCGTCGCCACCGTCGAGGCGATGTTGACAATCGCCCCCCCGCCGCTCTTGAGCATCTGCCGGACGCCGCCCTTGAGGCAGTTGAACACGCCTTTCAAGTTCACGCTCATCACGCAGTCAAAATCCTCCTCGCTGGTGTTCGTGATGTTGCCGACGTGCGCGATGCCGGCGTTGTTCACAAGGCAGTCCAGACCGCCGCGGTCACTGCCAAGCTTGTCAAAAACTTCCTGCACTTGGCCGTGATTCGACACGTCGCACTCCACAGCATCCGCTTGGCCACCGGCGGAGCGGATCTGCTCGACCGTGTCGTTGGCGGCCTCAACATTAACCTCGAGAACATCGACAAACGCACCCTGCTTGGCCAAGGCGAGGGCGATCGCTTTGCCAATGCCCGATCCCGCGCCGGTCACGACAGCAGACTTTTCCGAAAGGCTGAACATGCGCGGCAATCTCAACGAGACCGCTCCGCTTGGCAAGTTCCAACCTGTCCTCAAGCGTGGCGGTGCGGAGGGCGGGTGCTCCAAGGTCTGTTGGCAAACGGGGCGCGATGCTTTACGGTTGCAAGCGCATGAGTGACTCGAAAAAAGCAACTAAGCGGCTTCGCAGCGAGGAGTGGTTCAATAACCCGGCGCATCCGGATGGGACGGTTATTTACATCGAGAGGTTCCTGAATTACGGCATCACGCCGGAGGAGTTGCGTGCTGGCAAGCCGATCATCGGCATCGCCCAGGTAGGGAGTGACATCACTCCGTGCAACCGTGGGCACATCGAGACGGCTGAGCGCGTCAAGGCCGGTATTCGAGATTCCGGCGGCATTCCGTTTGTATTTCCGGTACATCCGATTCAGGAGAGTTGCCGCCGACCTGCCGCCGCGCTCGATCGAAACCTCGCCTATTTGGGGCTAGTCGAGGTGCTGCACGGCTATCCGTTCGACGGCGTGGTGCTGACAACCGGTTGCGACAAGACCACGCCGGCCTGCCTCATGGCGTCGGCGACGATGAACCTGCCGGCGATCGTACAGTCCGGCGGCCCGATGCTCGACGGCTGGCACAACGGCGAGTTGGCCGGCTCCGGTACGATGATCTGGGAGGGGCGCAAGCAGGTGGCCGAGGGTAAAATCACCTTCGAGGAATTGCTCGACCAAGTGGCCGCCTCGTCGCCCAGCGTCGGCCACTGTAACACGATGGGAACAGCGCTCTCGATGAATTCACTCGCCGAGGCGTTAGGTATGTCGTTGCCGGGTTGTGCGGTGATCCCGGCGGCGTATCGAGAGCGCGGCCAGATGGCGTACCGCACCGGCAAACGGATTGTGGATATGGTTCATGAAGATTTAACGCCGAGCAAAGTGATGACACGCGAGGCGTTTGAGAATGCCGTCGTCGTCAACACAGCCATCGGCGGTTCCACGAACTGCCCCGTTCACCTAACAGCGATCGCGCGGCACTTGGGCCTTGAGTTGAGCCTGCAGGATTGGCAAGACATAGGCTACGACGTGCCGTTGCTCGTCAACTGCCAGCCAGCCGGCAAGTACCTTGGTGAGGCCTTCCATCGTGCGGGTGGAATCCCGGGCGTTATTCGCGAGTTGCTCGGCGCCGGGCGGATTCACGGCGACGCGTTGACCGTGAGCGGCAATACGGTGGCCGAAAACCAGTTGAATGTGCCGGAACCGGATCGTGAGGTGATTTACGCCTACAAAAAACCGATGAAAGAGAAGGCCGGCTTTTTGGTGTTGAGCGGCAACTTGTTTGATGCGGCGCTGATCAAGACCTGTGTCGTCAGCGACGAGTTCCGGGCGCGGTATTTGGCCGAGCCGGGGAATGAAAATGTGTTCACTTCGCGTGTGATTGTGTTTGAGGGACCGGAGGATTATCGCGAGCGCCTCAACGATCCGTCGCTGGAAATCGACGACTCTTGCATGCTGGTGATTCGCGGCTGCGGGCCGATAGGTTATCCCGGCTCCGGCGAAGTGGTGAATATGCAGCCGCCGGACAGGCTTTTGAAACAGGGAATTCAAACGCTGCCGACGATGGGCGACGGTAGGCAAAGCGGCACCTCGGCTAGCCCTAGTATTTTGAATATTTCTCCCGAGTCGGCTGTGGGCGGGAACTTGGCCTTGCTCGAGACCGGCGACGAGGTGCGGGTGGATCTAAACGAGTGCCGGGTCGAATTGCTGGTCTCGAACGAGGCCATGGCCAAGCGGGGTGAAAATTATTCGCCGCCGGAGCTGCGGCAGCAGACGCCTTGGCAGGAGATGTACCGGGGCTGCGTCGGCCAGCTCGACACCGGCGCGTGCATCGAGTTCGCTACCAAATACCGCGATGTCGCTGGTGATTATCCGCGTCATTATCATTGAGTTGAGCGATCGGGATTGAGTTGTCGTCCGGGTGACGGTAGCTTGCGCGGCCATGAGCGAAGGAGACTCAAATACAACACAACGACCGGACGGCCGCGCGGTGGATCAACTCCGTACGGTTAATTTCAAAAACAATATTGCACCGTATGCCACCGGCTCGACGCTGATTGAGTGGGGCGACACCCGCGTTATTTGCAGCGCGACCGTCGAGGAATCGGTTCCGCGCTGGATGAAGATGCAAAACGTCGAGGGCGGCTGGCTTACCGCCGAGTACTCAATGCTGCCATACTCGACGCTCGACCGCAAACGGCGCGATATCAGCAAGGGGAAAATCGACGGGCGCTCACAGGAAATCCAGCGTCTCATCGGCCGCTCGATGCGGGCTGCCGTGGACATGGTCAAGCTCGGCTCGCGCACGATTTGGATCGACTGCGACGTGCTCCAAGCCGATGGCGGCACGCGCACGGCGTCAATCACCGGCGGTTACGTGGCGCTGTCGCTGGCCTTTGTCAAGCTGCAGTCGGAGGGGTTGCTGGAGTGCGACCCGATCATTTCCCCGGTCGCCGCGGTGAGTGTCGGCGTGGTGGGCGGCGTGCCGGTTTTGGATTTACCGTACGTCGAGGATGTCGCTGCCGAGGTGGACATGAACCTCGTGATGAACGCCAACGGTGAGTTCATCGAGTTGCAGGGCACTGGCGAGAAAAACAGCTTCACCGAAGCCGAGCTGAGCACCATGCTGTCACACGGACGCAAAGGGGTGACTGAGCTGCTGGAGTTCCAGAAAGCGGCGATCGCCGAGGGCTGAAACAGCGGCGCATCATGTACGTCAGGGAACGGCCGACACGCCTGCATCTCGTTCGCCACGGCGAAGTCGATGAGGTGTACCATCAGGTTTTCGGTGGCAGTATTGACATGGAACTGTCGGCGACTGGGCACGAGCAGGCCAAGAGCTTGGCGAAGTTTTTGCAGTGCCGCAACTTCGACCACATTTACCGAAGCCCGATGGTTCGGGTGCGGCAGACGGCCAAGCCGCTGCTCGATGGGCTTGGCCGGGAGGCCAAGGTGATTGACGAATTGCGCGAAGTCGATTTTGGCGTTTGGACTGGCCACAAGTGGCACGAGATACAGGAAAAATTCGGCGTCGATGCCGAGGACTGGCTTGTGCATTTGGAGAACGGAGACGTTGCAGAAGCCGAGCCAATGGACGACTACCGGTCACGCATTCGCGGCAGTCTGGAGCAAATGATGGGCGAAGGGGCGGGACAGGACGTGCTTGTGCTTTGCCACGGCGGCGTGATCCGGATGCTGTTGGCCCTGCTGCTCGAAGAGCCGTTTTCTAAAATGGACCGCTTCGAGGTCGACTTCGCCAGCCTTAGCGTCATCGAGCACCGCTCGAACCGTACAGAAATCAAGTTGCACAACTTCGCCCCTTGGCTGTGGATGGGAGAGAGTGAAGAGGCGTAGAAAATATCTTGTTCAAGCGAATCATTAGCGTGACTTTGATGTGTTGCTTTTTGGGTAAGTGCGAGGTGAAGACCTGAACATTAACGCCCAAGTATGCGGTGAATGACCGTCATCGGCCGCTTGAGTTGCATTCCAAAACCCTGCAAACACTTCGTCAAGTCCAGGCGTTCGAGGAGCTAGATCTGACGAAAATGTTTGCGAGAGGGAGGTGTTTGATGTGGCTTGCGCTAATTTGATATTCGAATTTCAGGTTGCTGGAAAAGGCAAGTTGGTGTCATGGTTGCACTGGCTGGGCTGTTGGTTTTACCTGGGATTTGGGAGGAGCAGTTGCCGAAGTGGAGGCGGCTTTTTGAGGCTTGGGGATCGAACTAATTGCGGCGGAGCCGCTTGACGAGTGTCGTTCCGGGACGTTTCAATTTTCTTGCTGATTTTTTCGAACGCTTTCGCGTGGGAGGGGTCATAGTCTGTAACTGTTTGTTATGTGTTGTCTGATACATACTGGGGAGTGGATTGCGTCTAGTCAGCGTGGTTTGCCCGCTTTCTCCCCGACGGTTTCTTCCTTAAATCCATTAACCCTAATGAAAAAAAACACCGATGTCGTTTCCGGCCTCGTGAGCGAGGAACATCCCTTTTATCAGGCGCAAACCCAGCCGGGTAAGGCGAAGCAGCACCGTTATGAGCGGCGGAAGATCCGGAATATTCTGAAGGTTGGGGATTGGGGGGAGGAAATCGAATACGAGGAGGCAGGCTGACCGGGGGAGAAGCGGCTTTTTCGCACCCTCGCCGCGGCGTCAATTAGAGAGAAGCTCGTTGGCGTTTTTGTAGGTCGTGTCGAGTTGGTTTACGAGACTGTCGGTGATTTTCACTTCGGCTTCCCGCAGGGCAAGCATGGCGGCGCCGAGCACGGTTGGCAGTCGGGGTTGGCTGAGCATCACCTTGTGTTTGCTGCGGACGGTCGCCTCGAATGACTTCATCACCTCCCGGTTGAACTGGAGAACGCCACCGGAAAAAAAGAGCGGCAGCGGCGAGGCGTCCAGGCCGGATTTCTCGGCGGCTTGGAGGGTGAGGTTGCCGACGGCTTCGCCGGCCTCCCTGCAAATTTGCTGGTAAACCGGGTCGGTAGTGCCGATCTCCTTGTCCAGTCGGGCGGCAAGGATGGCAAATTTGTCGCGGGTGAATTCGGGATTGTAAATTACAGGGATCAATCCCTGCACGGTTTTGATTTCATGCCACTCGCAAAGGGCTGCTGTGATCGCGGTCTTGGGGCCGGTCTGCTCGAACTCCGAGATGGTGGCGCGAATGCATTTCAGCGCGATCCAGTAGGCGCTGCCGACATCATCGAGCAGCGGCCCCCATCCCCCCAGTTGTGTGAACTTCTTCTCCTTGTTGCGGGCGATGATGCTGGTGCCTGTCCCGCAAATGGCAAGCACGCCGGGCCGGCCCAGGGTTGCACCTTGAAACGCAGCGATGGAGTCGCCCACGAGGCGGGTGCGTTTCCAGGGGTAGATTTTGCCACAGAGCTTTTCTTTCTGGTCGACTGTGGCTTCGTTGAAGATGCCCGCGGCCGAGACGGCGTAATGGGTGAATTCGTTCGCGAAGGGCAGTTGTAGCTCGAGGTCTCGGAGGATTTCGTTGACCCGCCGCCGGACTTCCTTTTGGTAGGAGCCGGTGAAGTTCATCGACGCGGAGTGGACGACTGCGAGGACACGGCCGTCGTGCGTTGCGGCCACTCCGTGGCTGTAAGTGGCACCACCATCGATCCCAATGACTAGTTGCAAAGGAGACTCCATGCGCTGGCTTGGCCAAGCGCCTGGCCAAGTTCGACTGCAGGGATAGTGGCGTAAATGGCCTCCGGAGGCAATCTGGACATGATCTCCCAGCTTTCGGAGCTCTTGGTTTACTGCCTCGCCCGGATAAAAAATGAATTAAGACTTGGCTGGTCGGCGAGCTTCGGGTAGCCATTTGCGCCCTTCTCGAGGTGGTTGGGGTTCGCCTGGAGATTTTTTGTCTGCTTTTACTTTGTTTTCAATGAGGATAAGCTGCCCCACTCATTGGGATTGAGTGCCCCTGAATTAAGACTGTGTCTGCACGAGACGACTATTTACTGGAAACACTGACCGAGATGGGAGTGGTGACGGACGAGGAACGCGCCCTCGCCGAGGATGAGTCCATGTCCAGTGGTGAGGGAGTTGTCGATACTCTCATCACCAAGGGTGTGCTCGTGGCGATCCAAGTGTCCCAGGCCAAGGCGGCGCAATTCGGCGCGGAGTTTGTGGAGATCGCTGAGCAGACGATTGAGGACGACGTGATCTCCTCGGTTCCCCGGTCCGTGGCGCACCAGTACAAGGTGGTGCCGTTGTATCATGACGACTTGAGTGTCACGGTTGCGATGTCCGACCCCTCCGACCTTGATGCGATCGACGCGCTTGGCCAGGCGCTCAACAAGGAGGTGAAGATCAGTGTTGCCGATGAGGATGAGATTGAGGATGCCCTCAAGCAGTATTACGGGGTCGCCAAGGATGACAATGTAAGCAAACTGATTCAGGACATCACCGAGGGGGACGTGCAGATCAGCACGATTGGGGAAGTGAGTGTGGAGGAAGATGGGGATGCCGTCGATGCGGACACACCGATCATCAAGCTGGTGAACACCATGATTGTGGAGGCGTTCCGTATGGGAGCGTCGGACATTCATCTCGAGCCATTGGCTGCGCGGTTTCGGATGCGTTACAGGATTGACGGGGTTTGCCATGAGCAGAAATCGCCGCCAAGGCGGTTGCAGGCCTCGGTGATCAGTCGTTTGAAGATTATGTCCGAGATGGACATTGCCGAAAAACGCGTTCCGCAGGACGGCCGTATTCAGGCCAACGTCGGCGGTAAATCGATTGACTTGCGTGTAAGTTGCCTCCCGACGACGCACGGCGAGAGCATCGTCATGCGACTCTTGGATAAGGAGGGGCTGAAGCTTGGCCTTGGTCAGTTGGGTTTTTTGACTGATGACCAGCAGACATTTGAGAAGTTGATTCAGTTGCCTGACGGAATTCTTCTGGTGACAGGCCCAACAGGCTCGGGGAAAACCACCACGCTGTACTCCTGCCTAAACTACATCAACAAGCCGGATCGAAAAATCATCACCGTGGAGGATCCGGTCGAGTATTTACTTGAGGGGATCAACCAGGTGCAGGTGAATACAGCGGTGGATCTGACTTTTGCCAACTCGCTCAGGGCGATGTTGCGCCAGGCGCCGAACGTGGTGATGCTGGGTGAGATTCGTGACTACGAGACAGCGTCCATCGCCATTAATGCTTCGTTGACCGGCCATTTGGTTTTCTCCACACTGCACACAAACGATGCACCTTCTGCGGTGACACGATTGACGGATATCGGTGTGAAACCGTTCCTTATCGCCTCCGCCACGCGGTGTCTCATGGCGCAGCGCCTGGTTCGGAAGATTTGCCAAAAATGCGAGATGCCGGCTACACCTGAGAACAGTGATCTATTGGCACTTGGCCTTGATCCGGAGCAGATAAAGGATCCCAATTTCAAGGCGGGGAAAGGCTGTGATAAGTGCAACGGCACCGGGCACAAGGGGCGGTTTGGCTTGTTTGAAGTATTCGTAGTGGATGATGAAAGTCGAAAGATGATTGTGAACCAGGTTACGACCACAGAGTTGAGAAAGCGTGCCCGCGAAGTGGGTATGCGTACCCTTCGCGAGGATGGCGCCCGAAAGGCGGTTGCCGGCATGACCACAGCGAACGAAGTGTTGCGCGTCACAGTGGGTGACGAGGATTGAGCGGTTTTTTTAGATAGCAATGTCATATTCAATGTCAGACTTGTTGCACCTTGTGGTGAAGGAGGGCGCTTCCGATCTCCACATTCGGGTGGGCGTGCCGCCTGCGATCCGCTTGAACGGTGTATTGCAGAAGGTGGATGGCCCAGCTGTCACGGAAGAAATATCCGAGGAGTTGATGCGTTCTATCACATCTGATGAGAATGTTCAGGCGGTGCGTGAACGTGGTGGTGCTGACTTTGCTTTTGCGTTTGGAGAGATGGCTCGCTTCCGGGTGGCGATTTTCAAGGAGAAAGGAAGGTTTGCATCCGTGTTGCGCCAGATTCCGACAACTCTGCTGACTTTCGAGCAAATCGGGTTGCCGCCCTCGGTAAAAGAGTTGTTGTACAAACCTCGTGGCATGTGCCTTGTGACCGGCCCAACAGGGTCCGGGAAGAGCACAACGCTGGCTTCGATGGTTGACATCATCAACATGGAACGGGACGACGCCCATATTGTCACCGTAGAAGATCCCATTGAGTTTTATCACCAACACAAGGCCGCTATTATCACACAGCGCGAGGTGCACGTGGATGTGCCGAGTTTCGGCGAAGCTCTTCGGCGCGTCCTTAGACAGGATCCAGACATTATTCTGGTGGGTGAGATGCGGGATTTGGAGACGATTGAGTCTGCCATCACTGCTGCGGAGACGGGTCACTTGGTGTTTGGCACCTTGCACACGACGGGGGCCGCCAAGACCATCGACCGTGTCGTGAACGCCTTTCCGACCAACCAGCAGAACACCATCCGCATCCAGCTTTCCACAGTATTAATTTCCGTGATTTCACAGTTGCTCTGTCCGCGCGCTGACAGGCCGGGTCGGGTGGCAATATTCGAGATCATGAACTTGACCCCGTCGATTTCCGCGCTGATTCGTGACAATAAAACCTACCGGATTAATTCCGATATTCAAACCGGCGCTAAATACGGCATGGTGACCTTGGATGGATTCCTGTTGGAAAAATATCAGGCCGGCTTGATTACCGAGGACGAGGTCATCACCAAGTCACAAGATCCATCGACCATCATGGAGAAGCTTCGGAGTGTGCAGGCAGGGATGGCGGCTGATGACGAGGAAGGGGAGGAAGGGGAGGTTTGATGGCAGACTATTTGTCCATACCTCTTCTGTCTTTGATAGCGGAACTGAACCTATTGGACGAGTTCCAGGTAGAGGAGGCCGCCGGTGAAGTGGAAGCCAAGGGGGTAACCGCATTTCAGGCCTTGTTGGACTTGGGTTATCTGGACTCCGACGCGATCATTCAGGCTTTGTGTGACCATCTCGGAGTGGAGTCGATGGATCTCAACGACGCCATGATCACTCCGGAATTGATCAAACTCCTGCCGTCCGGATTAGCCAAGCAGCACAAGTGTATTCGGGTGTCCAATTTTGAGTCGACGTTGCAAGTGGCTTTTGTAGATCCGCTTGACCTCGCAGCGATCGATGAGATCATCTTTACTACCGGCTTGGAGATTCAGACGGTGGTGGCTGATCCCGCCCAGGTTATGGCTGCCGTCAAGGAGCACTACGGCGAGGACGAGGCGGATTCCGTGGCCGGAGGGGCTGCGTTTGAGGAGATTCTGAAGGAAATGGGTGTCGACTCCTTGGAGGAAAGCAAGGAGGAGGAGGACATAGTAAAAATAGACGTCTCGGGGGATGATCGGGATATCGCCGCCTTTGTGGATGCTGTCTTGATAACGGCTATTGGTGACCGCGCCAGCGATATTCACTTTGAGCCGTTCGAGAACGATTTCAAGATTCGGGCCCGAGTTGACGGAGCTCTTTACGAGTTGACTAGCCCGCCGAAAGGTCTGTCCAAAAATGTGGTCAGCCGCATCAAGGTTATGGCGGATCTAAAGCCGGACGAGACACGCCGGCCACAGGACGGACGCATTCCTCGCATAATGCCTGACGGCCGAAAGATCGACCTGCGTGTTTCCTGTTTGCCGACACAGTTCGGTGAGTCTGTTGTGTTGCGTGTGCTCGACCGCGAAGCCATCACGCTGGATCTGGATGCTCTTGGTTTTCCGGATGACATGCTGACCAGGATCAAGGAAACCGCAAGAACTCCCAACGGGATTTTCATTGTTACGGGCCCGACGGGCTGTGGTAAAACCACCACCCTGTATTCCACGCTTCACGAGGTGAATTCCATCGGCGACAAGATTCTATCAGTAGAGGATCCGGTCGAGTTCGACATCGATGGGATCATGCAGGTTCCTGTCAGTGAAGCCGTTGGGATGACGTTTGCCGCTGGTTTGCGGTCTTTTTTGCGGCAGGATCCAGATATTATAATGGTCGGAGAGATGCGCGATCTCGAGACGGCGCAGATCTCCATCCAGGCATCGCTGACGGGTCACTTGGTTCTCAGTACCCTTCACACCAACGATGCTGCTGGGGCTGTTACTCGGCTTTTAGATATGGGTGTCGAGCCGTTCCTTATCTCATCATCCCTCTTGTGCGTGCTTGCTCAGCGCCTCATCCGGACCATCTGCAAAAAATGCAGCAGTCCGTTTGAGCCGACGGATAACCAACTTAAGCAACTTGGATTAAAGCAAAACGATTCAAACGACACCCAGTTTCATTACGGCCGGGGTTGCTCCCCCTGCCACGACACCGGTTATTCTGGCCGACGGGGTATTTTTGAGTTTTTAGTCATTACTGAAGAGATTCGTGAGTTGATCAACGTAAGTGCGCCCACCATCGTCATTCGCCAAAAAGCCATGGAACTGGGCATGAGTACGCTGCGACAAGATGGCTTGCGCGGCATCTACGATGGTGATACGACCGTGGAAGAGGTGCTCCGTTACACATCATAAGATATTAGGACTCATTTATGGCCACCTTCCAATACGAAGCCGTCAATAACAAGAGTGGTAAGACTGAGAAGGGCGAACTACCCGCCGCCAGTCAGCCCGAGGCGTTGGCTCGGTTGCAGGAGATGGGGTTGCATCCCACCAAGGTGGAGCAAGCCAAGGCCGCCTCAAAGAGAACCAAACCGGGGAAAGGTAAAAAGGGTGCCAAAAAGGGTGTCGGGCAGATGGAGATCAACATCCCTGGCCTTGGGGGCAGGGTTAAGGAAAAGATTCTCACGATCTTCACCCGGCAGTTGGCCCAGTTGACTTCCGCCGGCTTGCCTCTTCTCACCGGTCTAAAGGTGCTTCAGAAACAGGAAAAGGACGCCACATTAAGGCGCGTCTTGGGTGAAATGTCCGAGGTGATCGAGGGCGGCGGCACGTTCTCCGAGGGTTTGGCTCAGCACCCCAAGGTTTTCAACAAGCTGTTTGTCAGCATGGTCAAAGCGGGTGAGTTGGGTGGTGTCCTTGAGGTGGTCCTCGACCGCTTGGCCATGTTCATGGAAAAAGCCATGAAAATTAAAGGCAAGGTCAAAGCTGCCATGTTTTATCCGATAGCGGTGTTGGTGGTTGCGGTGGTGATCATGGGCATCCTTTTGGTGTTCGTCATCCCTAAATTCAAGGACGTGTTTTCTGACATGCTGGGTAAGGACGGGTTGCCGGATTTTACCGAATTCGTGTTATCCATTAGTGACACGGTTCGCTTGAACGCCATGGGGACAATGTGCGGTGTTTTCGCCTGTTTTTTCACGTTTTCGATGATTGGCCGGACAAACTTTGGCCGTTACATTCTCGATAAAATGAGCCTTGTTTTCCCTGTCATTGGTCCCGTGGTGGAGCGGGTGGCGATTGCCCGTTTTGCACGGACGCTTGGCACTCTAATCAATTCCGGTGTGCCGATTCTCCAGGCGCTCAATATCGTCAAGGACACTTCAGGCAACGTGGTCGTGTCGCGTGCGGTTCAGGATGTCCACGACAGCGTGAAGGAGGGTGAAACCATCGTCGCACCGCTGGATGCTTCCCGCGTGTTCCCTCCGATGGTTATAAGCATGGTGGATGTCGGCGAAAAAACCGGTGATATGCCACAGATGCTCGAGAAAATCGCCGACACCTACGATGAGGAGGTTGATCGCGCCGTGGAATCTCTCACATCGTTGATCGAGCCCATCATGATTGTTTTCCTCGCCGTAATCGTTGGCGGTATCGTGATCGCCATGTTCCTGCCTTTGATTGTCATGATCGAGAGCTTGGGCGGGGCGGAGTAGCCGAGCTTGGTTGAGTCGGCTCAGTCCAGTCCCTTAATGCAATCGGTCGTGCGTTTGGGTAAATGGGCATGAACTGTAAGGCAGACAAAAGACAGCTCACCCGCCGTTTGGCCGAGATCGTTGGCAAAGATGCCGTGCTTGACGACGAGCGGGAACTCGTGGTGTACGAGTGCGACGCCTACACGCTCCAAAGGAACCCCCCAACTGCAGTTGTGCTGCCCCGATCCACACAGGAAGTGGCGGCGGTCGTCCGCCTTTGCGCCGAGATGGGCGTGCCCGTCATCCCGCGCGGAGCCGGCACCAGTCTCAGCGGTGCAGTACTTGCGGTCGATGGTGGCGTGATGATCGCGCTCACCCGGATGAACCGGGTGCTAAACATCGATCCGCGCAACCGCCGGGCACTCGTCGAGGCCGGCTGCGTCAACGCGTGGATAACCCGTAACGCGTCGGCGCACGGATTGTTTTATGCGCCGGATCCATCGAGCCAGACGGCCTGCACGATCGGCGGCAACATCGCTACCAACTCCGGCGGGCCGCACACGCTGAAAAACGGGGTCACTACCAATCACGTGCTCGGCTACGAGATGGTGTTGCCGGACGGTGCAATTGAATGGCTTGGCGTTGAACCCGATGGCGGTGAGGAGGTGGCCGGGTTCGATTTGCGCGGCGCGGCGATCGGCTCGGAGGGGATGTTCGGTGTCGTGACGAGGGTGTTGGTTCGCCTCATGAAAACGCCGCCGGCGTTCAAGACCTTCCTCTGTGTTTTCGAAAGTGTGGACGAGGCCAGCCAGGCTGTGAGCGGCATTATTGCCGCGGGGATTGTGCCAGCTGCACTGGAGATGATGGATCAACTTATCACGCAGGCGCTTGAGGAGGCGTATCACTTCGGCTTCCCGCTCGATGCCGGTGCGGTGCTGATCGTTGAGCTGGACGGCTTGACCAAGGGCGTGGAGCAACAGGCCAAGCGGGTCGAGGAGGTTTGCCGCCAAAACAACGCCAGCGAAGTGCGTTTGGCCAAGGACGATGCCGAGCGCACCGCCCTGTGGAAATGCCGCAAACGCGCCTTCGGTGCGATCGGTCGCCTGAGCCCCAACTACGTCACGCAGGACGGCGTCGTGCCGCGAAGCAAACTGCCGGAAATCATGCGTTTCATCAGCTCCGTGAGTGACAAATACGAACTGCGAATCCCCAACGTCTTCCACGCCGGCGACGGCAATATTCACCCGCTGATCCTATACGATGAACGCGATCCCGACCAAGTGAAACGGGCATTGCAGGCGGGGCACGACATTCTGGGAAAATGCATCGAACTCGGCGGCAGCGTCACCGGCGAGCACGGCATCGGTGCCGAAAAAATCGACTTCATGGCGAAGCAATACAGCGGGGACGACTTAGACGCCATGCAACAGTTGCGTCACGTTTTTGATCCGAACAGACGCTCTAACCCTCACAAAATGTTCCCCGGCGCCAAGCGCTGCGCTGAGTTCGCCCAGAAGAAACAAATTCCTGCATGACGATCAAGCCGGGCTCCATTTCAGAGTTACAGGAATTGCTGCCGCAATCGCAGCGAGTGGAGGAAGTGTCACTGGAGGCTGTCGCTGAACTCATCGAGCATGTGCCAGAAGACATGACGGCAACGGTGCATGCCGGTATGTCCTTGAGCGAATTTCAGTCGCGCTTAGGCAAGGTGGGCCAGTGGTTGCCGGTAGACCCACCGCATCCGCAAGTCGTTACAATTGGCGAGTTGCTCGCCTGCAACCTCAACGGACCGAGGCGTTTCGGTTGCGGGGCGGTTCGCGACTGGGTTATCGGCATGGCCGTTGTGCTGCCGGACGGACGGCTGATTCGCAACGGCGGCAAGGTGGTCAAGAATGTTGCCGGATTCGATCTGTGCCGATTGTTCGTCGGCGCGAAAAATGAACTGGGCATCATCGTTGAGGCGGCGTTCAAGTTGCTGCCATTGCCGGAAGCGGAGGCACACTTGGCCAAGCCGTGCGAGTCGCTTAGCCAAGCGGAGGAAGTGCTCGAAAAAATCTGGGCCTCCGATCTGCAGCCGACGGTGCTCGATCTGCACCGGGTCGATGGGAAACCTCTTACATTGGTTGCTGGTTTCGCCGGGCCAAGCGCGGATATTGAGGCCCAGTCGGGTGCTGCGAACGCACTTGGTATTGTTGTAGAGACGTCACTCGATTACGACGCCCGATTTCGCCAAACGGCTCCCCGCTTTACGTCAGTTGCTCCAGGGAAATTGATTTCAACTTTGCGGAGCCTGGGCGATGAGTCGTTCGTAGCCCGTGCGGGGAATGGTGTGATTTATCATCCCAGCGCTAAGCCAATGGGGGTTCCGTCGCTGGATTTACAGAAGAGGGTAAAGGGCATTTTTGACCCGAAAGGAGTGCTGGTCGGATGAGTGCCATTGACCAATTTCTCGATGAAACAAAGGCGCTTGCCTGTGTGCATTGCGGTTTGTGCCTCTCCTCCTGCCCGACTTATCTCGAGACCGGGAATGAAAACGACTCGCCGCGTGGGCGAATTTACATCATGCGCGCCATACAGGCTGGGCGGTTGGATGTGGGGGCTGCAACGGTTCGGCATATCGACTTGTGCCTCGGTTGCCGTGCCTGCGAGACCGGCTGCCCAAGCGGGGTGCAGTACGGGGCGCTGCTGGAGGAGACGCGCGATCACATCGAGAAACACCACAGTCGCGGCCTCTTCCAATGGCTGTTGCGCCGGCTCGTCATCGAGCAGGTTTTTCCGTTTCCGTGGCGGATGCAAGTGGCTTTGTGGCCGGTGCGGGTCATTCGTTTTTTACGGCTTGGATTTTTGCTGCCCAAGTTTGCACGGGAAATGATGGAACTGCTGCCGCAACAGTTGACCAAGGGCAATCTGCCCGCCAAGCGCTTGGTCAAGGGGGAGGCGAAGGGGCAGGTTGGATTCATCGAGGGCTGCGTAATGCAGGGCATGTTCGGCGACACGAACGAATCGAGCGTCGAGTTGCTCAACCGCGACGGCTGGGATGTAATCACACCAAGGGGGCAGGGTTGCTGCGGCGCGTTGTACGCTCACAGCGGGCAACTGGCCAAGGCACGGGATTGTGCGCGGCGCAACATTGCGGCGTTCGAGAATGAACCGCTCGACGCAATTATCATCAACGCCGCCGGCTGCGGCTCGACACTCGTCGAGTACGGCGAGTTGCTCAAAGACGACCCGGCTTGGGTCAAGCGGGCCGAGGTGTTCAGCGCGAAGGTGAAAGACCTGGTAACTTGGCTGGACAGTTCGCGGTTGGCGCTTTCCGGTTCGGGTGCGAAAGTCACCTACCACGATGCCTGCCACTTGGCCCACGCGCAGGGAATCACGGCCGAGCCACGCGAGTTGGTGAAAGCCAAGTCGGGGGGCCAGCTGGTTGAGCTTGCTGAGTCGGATCTCTGCTGCGGTAGCGCCGGAAGCTACAACCTAACCGAACCCGAAATGGCCAGTCGACTGCAAAAACGCAAAGCGCAAAACATTATCGATTCTGGTGCTGAGGTTGTTGTCACGACGAATCCCGGTTGCCTGCTTCAGATCCAGTCAGGCCTGCGCAAGGCCGGAGCGCATCACATCCGTGCCATTCACATTGCGGATTATCTGCTCGAAGCCGGCACAGCCGACGACTGATTTTTCACTTTCCGCGTGCGTTTGGATTGGGAGTCGGTATTTTGTACCCGCATGCGGTCGAGCGCAGAATCACAGGCTCTTTTTGAAAAGGCGCAGCAATGGATTCCCGGCGGGGTGAATTCACCCGTGAGGGCTTTTCGCGCTGTCGGCGGCAATCCGTTTTTCGCCGTGCGCGCCAGCGGTGCCACGGTTTGGGACTCCGACGATAACGAGTACATCGATTATGTGGGCACTTGGGGGCCTGCGATTTTGGGGCACGCGCCGAGGACGGTTGTCGAGGCGGTGCAAAACGCCGCCGAGGATGGGACGAGTTTTGGCATCCCGAATCCGCTCGAGGTTCGCATGGCGGAGTTGGTCGTCAACGCAGTGCCGTCGGTGGAGAAGGTGCGGATGTGCAACTCCGGCACCGAGGCGACGATGTCGGCGATCCGACTGGCGCGCGGCTTCACCAAACGCAACAAAATAATCAAGTTCGAGGGCTGCTACCACGGCCACGTTGACTCACTGTTGGTCAAGGCCGGCTCGGGCGCGCTGACGCTTGGCCAACCGGACAGCGCCGGCGTGCCGCCCGAGTTCACAAGCCAAACGATCGTGCTGCCGTTCAACGATGTGGAGGCGGTGCGGGGGGCGTTTGCTGATCATGGCCCTGATATCGCCGGAATCATTTTGGAGCCGGTACCGGCCAACGCTGGTTTGTACCTGCCGCGTGATGGGTATCTGGAATTTCTGCGCGAAATCACCGCAGGGCATGAGTCCCTTTTGCTTTTTGACGAGGTGATGACCGGCTTTCGCCTCGGCTTGGAAGGGGCTCAGGGGCGCTTTGGCATCACGCCAGACTTGAGCTGTTTCGGCAAGGTGATCGGCGGCGGCTTGCCGGTCGGTGCGTTTGGAGGCCGGAGTGAAATCATGGATTGTCTCGCGCCGGACGGGCCGGTGTACCAGGCGGGGACGCTGAGCGGTAACCCCTTGGCCATGGCCGCCGGTGTCGCTGTGCTGGAGGCGTTGACGGATGAGGCCGTTTACGAAAAAATCGACGCGCTTGCCCAAACACTGTCGGACGGCTTGGCCAAGGCGGCGAAGACGGCCGGTGTTGCGGTTCAGTTGCAGCGTATCGGCTCGATGTCATGCTGCTATTTTACGAACGCGCCGGTTCACAACATGGCAGAGGCGATGGAAAGTGACCGCGACAGGTTCGGCAAATATTTCCACGGAATGCTGGAGGAGGGAGTTTATATTGCCCCGTCGCAGTTCGAGACCGGGTTTGTTTCCGCCGCACACGACGAGGTGGCAATTGAAAAAACAATCGCAGCGGCTGGCAAGGTGATGAAGTCGCTCTAGGTTATGCGAGTACTAGCCATAGATCACGGGACGGTCCGGATGGGGATCGCGATGAGCGACGAGTTGAAAATGATCGCACAGCCGCTCAAGTTCATTCCGGCTGAACCGTTCTCCGGTTTCCTCGATCGGTTGAAGGAATTGCTGCACGAGAACGAGGTCGAATTAATACTGTTGGGCATGCCGCGAAACATGGATGGCAGCTACGGTGAGGCATCGATGAAAGTGCGGGAGTTCGAAGCGGTTTTGAAAAACAGCATCACCGCGCCGATCAGGACTTGGGATGAACGCCTCACTTCCGTGCAGGCCAACCGGGCGCTCACACAAGGCAGGGTAAAGAAGAAAAAGAAACGGCAAAACGTCGATTCGATCTCAGCGGCGATCCTGCTTCAAAGTTATCTGGATGGCTTGGGCTGAACGCATGGAGAACATTAAGCTTAAGTTGACCGTTGCGTACGACGGCACCCGTTACAAGGGGTGGCAGGTGCAGAAAAACGGCGTAACTGTCCAGCAACGGATCGAGGAGGCACTGCAAAGGCTTTTTCCGAGTGTGACACGGATTCACAGCTCGAGTCGCACGGACACCGGCGTGCACGCGCGTGGGATGGTGGCACATGTGGAGGTGCCGAAGGCAGAATATCGAATCGAAGAACGAAAGTTGCGCTTGGCTCTGAATTCGTTTTTGCCGGATGATGTGCGGGTGATGCAGGCCAAGCGCGTGCCGATGACCTTTCATGCGCGGTTTGATGCGAGCGGCAAGCAGTACCGTTACAGCGTTTGGAATCATCAGGTGATGGATCCGCTGAAAAATAATACCGCCTGGCACGTGCCGCGCGAATTAGACTTTGAACGCATGCAGCGAGGGGCGAAGCACTTTGTCGGTAAGCGGGATTTTCGGGCGTTCGCAGTGAAGCGTGAATACGAGATGCGCTCGACGGTTCGCACGGTGACGGCCTGCAAGGTGTACAAAAAAGAATCGCTGATTATGTGGGTCATCGATGGTGACGGTTTTCTGTACAAAATGTGCCGCGGGATCGTCGGAACACTGGTCGAGGTCGGAACCGGCAAACTCAACCCGGGCGATGTTCGCGATATTTTGAAATCGTGCGACCGCACGCAGGCGGGAATGACCGCGCCGGCTCACGGCTTGGTTTTGTGGAAGGTTTATTACCGTAAGGGGAACGGCAAGCGATGAGTCGCTCAGGCAGTGGGCTGAACGTTGTCTTGGTCGAGCCGGAGATTCCTCCCAACACCGGCAACGTGGCTCGACTTTGCGCGGCTACACGAACGAAGCTGCATTTGATTGAGCCGCTTGGTTTTGACTTGGACGACCGGCGGTTGAAGCGGGCCGGGATGGATTACTGGCAACACGTTGATTGGCGAAAGTGGCCAGACTGGACAGCGTTCGACGACACGTTGCCGCCGGAGGCCAAGCTTTGGTTCGTCGAGTCCGGCGGCCCGGCGCGCTATTCTGACGCCCGGTTTTCCAGCGGAGATTACCTTGTTTTCGGGAGGGAGACAGCCGGGTTGCCGGAACAACTTTGCCACGAAGTTGGGGATCGCTGGCTGCGGATTCCGATGTTCAATGACAAGGCTCGTTCCCTGAATCTTTCAAACTGCGTGGCATTGGTTTTGTATGAGGCGATTCGCCAGTTGGGCTTTGATGGTGAATTGTAGCGTTTGAACAAGCGCGGTTTTGGTGCTGGTCTCGCTTGGCTTCAGGCAGTAGAAATTACGCCCTCGGCGGGGCAACCCGCCTTTTTTGATGAAAAACTTCGTTGAGATTTATGACACAACACTGCGTGACGGCACGCAGGGCGAAGGCGTGAGTTTCTCGGTTGCCGACAAGCTGCGCGTGGCCGAAAAGCTGGATGCCTTTGGTGTGCATTACGTGGAAGGTGGCTGGCCGGGGAGCAACCCGAAGGACATTGAGTTTTTCAAGCAGGCTGCCAAGCGCAAGTGGAGGAACACCCAGATTGCCGCTTTCGGCTCGACGCGCCGCAAGAAAATCGCCGCCAAGGACGATCCGCAGGTCAAGCTGCTGATAGCCGCCAAAACGCCGGTGGTGACTCTCTTTGGCAAAACGTGGTTGCTGCATGTGGAGGAGGTGCTGCGCACCACTCCGA
>MPLU02278773.1_pt1 | contig 42349 bp, 36 predicted proteins | sample 1617381 | NCBI WGS metagenome assembly MPLU02 (sample SAMN05944801, study PRJNA350692) | marine metagenome | biome: marine; feature: ODZ; material: water; isolation source: 90 m water sample filtered on 0.2 um supor filter | place: Pacific Ocean | collected 2012-04-08 | depth 90m m
CATTCTCCACATTCCTTCTACAAAATCTCTGGCATGTCCCCAGTCCCGCTTTGCATCGAGGTTGCCGAGATAGACCCTTTCCTGTGTTCCCATCGAGATCCTAGCTACAGCACGTGTTATTTTTCTGGTGACAAATGTTTCACCTCTAACAGGTGATTCATGGTTGAAGAGGATTCCGTTGCAGGCGTACAGATTGTAAGCCTCACGGTAATTGATCGTAATCCAGTAACCATAGATTTTAGCGACAGCATAAGGTGAACGCGGATAAAACGGAGTTTTTTCGTTTTGTGGGACCTCCTGTACCATACCATAAAGTTCGCTGGTAGATGCCTGATAAAACTTGGTTTTATCAGCCATGTTCAAAAGCCGGATTGCTTCCAAGATCCTTAATGTACCAAGCCCATCTGCATTTGCGGTGTATTCCGGTGTTTCAAAAGAAACCTGTACGTGACTTTGAGCTGCCAGATTATAAATCTCATCCGGCTGTATTTCCTGAATTATTCTGATCAGATTGGTGGAATCAGTTAAGTCTCCGTGATGCAGAATAAAATTTCGCTTGTTAACGTGAGGATCCTGATACAAATGGTCAATACGTCCTGTATTAAAACTGGAGGAGCGTCTTTTTAGACCATGAACGATATAATCTTTTTTCAGCAATAGTTCAGCGAGATACGCTCCGTCCTGTCCGGTAATTCCTGTGATAAATGCTACTTTTTTCATTTTTAATTTAAGTTGTTCAATAAGTTATGTTTGATGAAACCGTAAAAAGTCTAAATGGTATCCTTTTGTGTCTTTCCCGTGAAAGCGGGCATGACAACTATTTACGAAGCCATTATGCATGTGTCATTATTCAGACTTTGAACCGGCAGCAAGTTCTTCAGAATGAATATTTCTCAAAGCCTGTCCGACACGATCCAAGCCAATTTTAAGCTCCTCTTCAGCAATATTCAGCGGCGGTAAAAACCGAAGCACACCCGGTCCTGCAATCAACACCAAAACGCCTTGTTGCTGACAGGCAGTGACCATGGCAGGGGCTTTGTTTTGCCAGGCTTTTGAAAGCACTGCCCCAATCATCAATCCACGACCGCGAATTGTTTCAAACAAACTCAGTTCGTCGTTGAGCGATTCGAGGTGTTTTCTGATAAAGGCTCCTTTATTCAACACTCCTGACAGCATTTCCGGAGTATTGATTTTCATGAACGCAGCACCGGCAACAGCGGTTACAATTGGATTACCTCCGAAAGTAGTTCCGTGGTCTCCTGGTTTAAAACTTTGCGCTAATTTTTCTGTGCAGAGCATGGCACCGATTGGAAGTCCCCCACCGAGCGCTTTGGCCATGGTAACGATATCCGGAATCAGTTTCTGCTCAGAACTTTCCGGAGTCTCCGCAGTTTCCGGAGACACTTCAGATGCCGTTTCTTCCCATTGATAACCGAATAATTTTCCGGTACGTCCCATTCCACTTTGTATTTCATCAAAAATCAAGAGCGCATTATTTTGATCACAAAGTTTTCTTAAATGCAGTAAAAATCCGGATTTTGCAGGATTAACTCCGCCTTCTCCCTGAACCGGTTCCACCATGACAGCGCAGGTGTTTGCTCCGATCATTGTTGTTGCTGCTTCAAAATCATTAAACGGACAGTAACGAAAACCTCCCGGAAGAGGCTCAAATCCCTGTTGATATTTCGGCTGAGCGGTGGCAGTTACGGTGGCGAGAGTTCGTCCATGAAATGAGCCTTCAAATGTAAGGATCTCTCTTTTTTCAGGTGCATGAAGCAGACTGGATGATTTGCGTGCCAGTTTAATTGCTGCCTCATTTGCTTCTGCTCCGGAGTTGCAGAAAAAAACACGATCCGCAAATGTCGCATCCACCAGGTTTTCTGCTAGTTTTATGGCTGGTTCTGTTAAATACAAATTTGTAGTATGCCATAGTTTTTCGGCTTGTTCGGTTAACGCCTGGAGCAGTCCCGGATCCTGGTGTCCCAAACTGTTAACAGAAATTCCTGCGCCAAAATCTATGTACTCTTTACCGTCTCTGTCCCAGACTTTTGCACCCTGACTTCTGCTTAAAATTAAGCTTGGTGCATAAGTAGGTAAAAACACTCTTTGCGCGGTTGCCAGCATTTCTGCAGTTGTGTGGTTTTCATTTTGCTCTAATTCAGCTTTTTGAACACTCTGCGCCTCACTTCCTGTTGTATCCGTATTATTCGCAGCAGAAAATTTTTCAGAAACTGCATCTCCCAAATTCAGTAATCGTTCACGGTTTGCCATGCAGAATTCAACAAATCCCTGTTCACTGACTGCCAGTCTGATCATTCTCGGCAGAGCCTGATATATACGTCGGAAAGCAGCCTGCATCACGGCCTCATTTTGTAGGGCATTTGCAGGCAGTGGTCCGATTTTATCTTTGATCAGTTTTTGGATACGTGGCAGTTGTTCTTCCAGCAGCATAACGTTTCTGTTGTTCTCTTCTTTTGCTTTTTTATCTGAACTGTGTAAATGCGTTCATGAAGTTTTTTTGTCTCAGCTAAATACGGATTTTATCCTAACTCATTTTGAGCATTTATTCAATCCTGGCAAAGCATAAATCTGGTTAACTTCAACAAATTGAAACAATTCTCATCTTGCCTGTAAAGTCAATAGTTTGCTAAAATAGTTTCTGTAAAAACACAAAGGATACTAATTTTAAAAGTTTAAGAAGCTCTATGATTAAATAGAGCTTTGTTGAATTCTTTTTTAACACAGCAGTAATTGAACTTAGTCTTTGTAACAAAAGATGAATATATAAATCTTTATTTTATTACAGATGATGAAACTGTAAAAAGTTCCGAAAGCGTGTCATTGCTTACAAAGCGAGAATTCAATTGTATGTCAAGCACTAATATCATAACGAAATATCACTGCGACCTAAATTACGACATATATTTCAGAGTTTTTACGAAGGTATCACAGATAGAGCAAACATTATTTCTCAAAGGATCAAATCTTGACGCTGATTAAATTTCTCGAAAGATTGGTAATTCATCACCCAAAGAAAATTCTAGTCTCAACGGTTTTATTTGGTATTTTGGCTGTCCCAAGTTTGCTCTATATTCAAAACGATCCCAGCCCTCACCTTTTACCAATCAGTCATCCTGCCCGTCAGGCGATGGAACAGCTTCGTGAAGATTATACCGGTACCAATCCTGGTGTATTCATCATGCTGGAAGCAGAGGATACTATTTTCAAAACTTCCACGCTGGAACGTATACAAAGTCTTACTGAATCAATTGAAAATCTAAACTTGTTGTCTCACGATGACTTGACTGCGCTGCAACAACTATCCACAAAATTTCCTGGAGAATTAGCTGTACAACTCCGTAAAATTCTACCAAATGAAATCGACGGACTTGATGATATGTTTTGGATGGAGTTTGCCGAAATACGGGAATCACTCGAAGAGGGCTCACTATGGCTTTCGGCATGGGATGCATTAATCAATAATTTAGAAGTACGTGCCGCTCCGGTTGTGGAGGTGCTTTCAATGGCCAATACTGATGATATTGTTGGTACACTGGAAGGACTGGATATTTCGCCACTTTATGAAGATACTCCGGAAACACCTGCTGAAATTAAAAGTTTACGCAGTCAAGTGTTAGCCAATGAATTGTTCAGGAATTATCTTTACAGTGAAGATGGACGACATACGGGCATATTTGTCGAGTTAGCTACAGACGAAGATGATTCAGAAAATCTATACGCAATTTATCAGGCACTGGAACGTGTTTTTGAGGAAAATCCGGGAGAAGATGTTCATTACATTGCCGGTTTTCCTATTATAGCTGCTACTCTGCGTACAGTCATTGATCGGGATACCAAGAAATTCTTCCCCTTTGTAGCTTTGCTGGCTGTCTTTTTCCTCTGGCTTAGCTTCAGGAGGTTTATCGGAGTAGCTGTCCCAATGCTGGTTGTTGGATTTTCGATCTTGTTCACACTGGCGATTATGGTTATTTTTGAAGTGCCGCTGAACAGTATCACTTCTGCATTGCCGGTTTTTTTAATTTCGATTGGAGTAGCAGACGGTATTCACATGTTTTCTGAATACCGTGATAACCGTCTGGAAGGTCAGCCTCGTGAAAAAGCTGTCTCCTTAATGCTCGAAAAGCTAGCTCTACCTGTCACCATGACTTCAATAACAACAGCAGTTGGTTTTTTCTCACTCACTGTTAGTGACATTATACCGATTCTTACTTTTGGAATTTTTGTGGCAATCGGAACTTTGCTCGCAATGGTGCTCTCACTTGTCTTTATTCCCGCTCTGTTGATGGTGCTTCCTGAAAAGAAAACAGAATCTGCAGTTGACTCAGCAATGACTAAAGCTACAAGCAGTGGAATGCATCAGGAGAATTTCATGGACCGACTCATTCAGAAGTTTCTGGCAGGACTGACGTCATGGGTACTAAGCAACGCAAAAATTATATTACTGGGTGCACTGATTATTTCCGGATTTTCCGTTTATGGACTTTTACAACTGAAAGTGGAAAGCAATCTGGAAAGTTATTTTAAAGCAGATGCTCCTTTTGTGGTAGCAAATAAGGCCATGAAAAAAATGTCAGGCAGCCGCACAATTAACATTGTAATCAATATAAATGAAGAAGGTGAGCCATGGAAAAACCCTGAAAATCTGAAATTGGTTGAAGATTTCCAAAAATTTCTTTTAGCAGAAAAAAGGGTTAAACGTACATTCTCACTCGTTGATTTAATTAAACGTATCAGTTATGCGTTTAACGAGAACCGCACAGAATTTAATCGTCTGCCTAAAACAGTTGAAATTCTAGAAAGTGAAGAAACATTTGAAGAAAACAGTCAGACCTTAAAACGCAGAGTCAATCGAGAAATCAGCGGGAGAGATTTGGTTGCCCAATATCTCGTACTTTATGAGAATTCAGGCGGTGATGTACTTTCAGATGTGATCGACAGTGAGTACCGGAACTTGAATTTGTCTGTTAACATCAGTTCAAATTCAACCATAGAGGAAGAAAAACTTCTCATGCGTATCGATGAATATGCCGCTCAGCATTTTCCGCCGCAATTCAGTATGATCTCAGCAGGAATGGTCCCGATTAATGTCGCCACCAGCACTGAAGTTGTTTCAAGTCAAATCCTTAGTTTATCAGGATCTTTGCTGGCTGTACTGTTGATGCTGGTTTTGATTTTCCATTCATTCTACCGTGGAGTGATGGGCATGATTCCACTTGCATTTACGGTACTTTTCAATTTTGGCATCATGGGCTATTCTGGAGTCAATCTTGATATTGGAACTGCACTTGTCAGCAGTATCGTAATTGGAATTGGTGTTGATTACAGCATCCATTATTTATCAAGAATGTTCAGTGAAATTACTCAGGGTGCAGATTTGCAGGATGCAATTGCGAGTACTGTCAGACGCAGCGGGAAAGCCATCACATCAAATGCGGTAACAGTCGGATTTGGTTTTCTGGCATTGGGTGTATCTGAATTTTTACCTTTGGTAACACTAAGCTGGATGATTTGGTTGACTTTAAATATAAGTGCTTTAGCAACTATGATTTTACTTCCTGCGCTGGCTGTAACTATACCGAATGTTTTGAAGTTGGGACCTTCAGAAAATAAAAAATATTAATTAGAAATAATAGAATTAAGCGTATGTCAAATTCAATCCAAACCTTTCACCGTTTACAAGAGAGTCTCAATCATCTTATTTTAGGACAGGAACGCCTGATAGAACGCCTGTTGATTGCCATGCTTGCAGACGGTCACCTCCTGGTAGAAGGCGCTCCAGGGCTAGCCAAGACAAGAGCCATCAAAGCATTGGGTGATAAAATAGCCGGAGATTTTCACCGTATTCAATTCACTCCGGATTTGTTGCCTGCTGATGTGACTGGCACTGAAATATACCGTCCGCAAGAGGGTAGTTTCCATTTTCAGGCAGGGCCGGTTTTTCATAATTTACTACTTGCTGATGAAATAAACCGAGCTCCCGCAAAGGTGCAGTCTGCACTTTTGGAAGCCATGGGGGAGCGTCAGGTAACTGTAGGCGGAGAAACATATCCTCTTCCAGAGTTGTTTCTGGTAATGGCAACTCAAAATCCTATTGAACAGGAAGGTACTTATCCTCTTCCGGAAGCCCAATTGGACCGTTTTCTGCTCCATGTTCTTATAGATTATCCTTCTTTGGAAAATGAGTTGGAAATTATGCGTCTTGTACGTAAGGAAGCTCTAGCTGAAATAACCAAGCCATCCGTAATAAAGGCTGAGAATACCGATGATTCTAGTGAAAATTCAGCTTCAGCAAACATCTCTGCACAGGCTATATTTGCTGCCAGAAATGAAGTGTTGAATACCTACATGTCTCCGGAGATAGAAAGGTATCTGGTTGAAATAATTACTGCTACCAGAACACCTGAAAGATACAGCGATGAACTGGCGCGTCTATTAACCTGGGGGGCGAGTCCACGAGCTTCGTTGGCCCTTGACCGTTGTGCACGAGCACGAGCCTGGCTGCATGAACGTGATTTTGTTACTCCGGAAGATTTGCAGGATTTAACCGGTGATGTATTACGTCACAGAATCATAGAAAGTTATGAGGCGGAATCAGATGGTATAACTCCCGATGACGTAATAAATAAAATACTTGCTTTAGTTCCAGTACCCTAGTTCTGTTGTGAAACTTTGATCTATGAAGTATTTTGACGCACCCGCAATAATTCTATTTATTGTTGTCTCTTTGGCAGGAATTCTTCAACATGTAATATTGCTGCAGCTGACGCCAGAATGGAATTTACGTGTACTTCAGGCAGTTGTAATAGGTTTGGGTTATGACTTGATGAACGGTGCGATTTTTGGTTCTTTGGCTTTGTTTACTCCTCTGCCGAGTCCATATAGAAAAATCATTTTCGGAATTATTGGAACGGTTTTTCTGGTATTGTTGTTTATTGATTACAATTATGTCTTAATTTTTGGTAACCACCTTCCATTTTCCAGCTATGAATATGTTTACGAAAGCAGTTCGTTTTGGTCTTCAGCAATCCATGTCGTCCAAAGTTTTGAATTTGTACTGTTGTTTATATTTCCAGCTGCGTTGCTAGGCTTGCTGCTCAGGTTTTGTGGAATAGAAAAAGTTTCCTGGAAATCGGGGTTTATACGCCGGGCAATTAGTTTGTTGATCCTTGTTATAATTGGAGGAACAACAGCAAGCTACAGTAATTCATATGTTTCCAAAAACATGGAAAACCCTCTCACTTCTGCCGCATTACAATATTTCTATTTAAGCAGAGATCGTGAACCTGAAGAAAAAATTACACGCCCGTTAAATTCTTTAAAAAAAGTAAAAAATCTTATTCCAGGGTTAATACCTACCGGGGATAAGTGGAGTGAATATCCTCTTGTCCGGATCAGAGAATCACAAAATTGTACCAGGCAGACACGTTCTAAACTCGCAAAAAATCTATGTCAAACAACAGAAAGACCTAATATTTTAATTTTGTTGTTGGAGTCATTTCGGGCTGCGGAAGTAGGTGTTTACGGCAGTACATTAGGATTGACACCGGAGTTTGACCGTTGGTCAAAACAGGGGGTTATCTTTAATAATTTCTATGCAAACGGTTTTCAAACTCGACATGGACTTGTAGCAACGTATTGTTCTCTGTTCCCAAATTACGGTGCTGCGGTGATGAAACGTTACTCGAGAAATAATTTCATGTGTCTGCCTGAGATCCTGAAAAACTTTGGTTATGCAACATCCTGGGTTTATGGATCTGACGCAAACTTTGACGGACAGTCGACTTTTTTACCAAAAATAGGTTTTGAGAAAATTATTGATGAATTTGATTATGCTGACTCTACAGCAACTCTTGGCTGGGGCTTAGCAGATGAAGAGTTGTTCCGTAAATTGGAAACTGTTTTGGACAATGAGCAGCAGCCATTTTTTTCGTCTGCATTGACCATCACTAACCACCATCCTTTTGAAGTTCCGGATGAATACAAACTTCACCAGGGTGAATTGGTAAAGGATCGTTTCCGGGAGGCTGTTCATTATACGGACGCCATGCTGGGAAAATTTCTCAATAGAATTTCCAAAAAACCATGGTTTAACAATACAGTTGTTTTTGTTACCGCAGATACGTCCAGTTTTCAACCAGCGGAACGTGACTCCAAAAACTTTGAGGAGTTTGTTAAACTTCGTACGCAAGTTCCTTTACTGATATTATCAGGTAAGTCGGTAAGCGTGGGCAAAGGTAATGGAGGTGTTGTTATTACACAACCAGCCAGTCAAGTGGAATTAGCTCCAACTATAATGGATATTTTAGCTGAAAAAATTACTGTTCCATGGGTTGGACGCTCCTTGTTGGACCCAATTGATGATCATCCATTGCAGGTTATGCCTTTAAGAGCCTATACGAATAGACCTGGGGCATATTGGGCAGTGATTGAAGAAAATGCCCGATATTACCAGGAAGAAAACAAAATAGATCATTTCACCGGTAGTCAAGGTAAAGAAAAATATCTTCGACTGAAAGATGTTGGGGCTTCATGGCATAAAACTATTCGTTGGGTTTTACAAGAGAATCTACTTTGGCCGGAAAAATAATATGAAACTGCAAACACAGAAAAACGGTATCTGGCTGGGGAAAATGGAACTTCCGGATTTGGTTCAGCTCGCAAATAAGAAGGTAAGCTCAGGGTCTGCTCAAAACGCGGGTACACTTGGTGGTCCTTATTTAACGAAGCTCAAGGGAAGAGGGATGGAATTTGCGGAGGCACGTCCGTATCAACCGGGAGACGATGTACGTCATATCGACTGGAGAGTGACTGCACGCACCGGTCGGACACATACCAAATTGTTCAGAGAGGAACGTGAGCGTCCAGTGATGCTGGTTCTCGATCAGGCACAGCCTATGTTTTTTGGTTCACGTGAAAGATTAAAGTCTGTGCAGGCCGCGCGCATTGCGGCATTGCTTGGCTGGCGGGCACTGCTCAGAGGTGACAGGGTAGGCGGTGTATTGTTTTCAGAACAAATGCACCATGAATTTAGACCAAGGGCTGACCGTCGACATTATCTGCGTTTACTGTCACATATAATGACAGAACATAATCTGCTTGTCGACAGGATGAATGAAGGTGAGTGGAGTTTCAACAGTAAGTTCATGTTTGCGGAAGCGCTTAGACGGGTTAGGCACGTCGTTCAACCAGGTAGTTTAGTCTATGTTTTTAGTGATTTTTCAGGATTTGATGCAGAATGCAGGAAACATCTCTTTCAACTTTCCAAACAAAATCAGGTGCAGGTGTACTTCATCACTGATCCACTGGAAAAAGACATCCCAAGTTCCGGCCGTTATGCTATGAGTGATGGAAAGTCAACTACCTGGGTTAATGCCGGAAGTAAAGAAACACGCCAAATATACACTAACACCTTTGAACAGCAGCAAGAGAGAATAGCCTCAGAATTACGTCTTTGTAGAGTCAATTTGAACATTCTGAGTACAGTGGATAATGTTTCAGAAGTTTAAAATATATTTCAACCACGAAACCGCTGAATAAATACTTAGTCCAAGCAAAGCAGTTTCCCATGATTCATCAATTTGTTGACCAGTAAAACCTTAAAATGTCTGCAGAAAATCCTCTCGCAAATTTGAAAGACATTCACCTTCCCCCTACAGTAAGCTGGTGGCCTCCTGCACTAGGATGGTGGATCTTAGCGGTGCTCTTTATTTTGCTCATTGTTTTGTGCGCCTGGTGGCTTCACCAAAGATATGAACGTGGTAGACCCAGAATTGAAGCATTACGAATCTTGAAAGATTTGCAGGAGAAACATGATAAATCTCCGGTCGCGTTAACAACACTGAGAACTTTATCACAATTACTCAGACGCACTGCGTTGAGCTTTTATCAGCAGGAAGAAGTAGCTTCACTTCAGGGGGAGGAATGGTTGAAGTTTCTTGATAAAACAGGGCAAACTACGGAATTTACGCTAGGTGCTGGAAAAATATTTGGAAAAAATCTTTATCAACCGGAGCCAGACTTTGATATCGAAGTTTTGTTTCCACTGGTTAGTAAATGGGTGAAGGAATGCCCGTATCAGTCTTGAACAGTTAATCGCCATGTTTTTATTTGAAAATGGAGCAGTTGAATTTATCTGGCCTTGGTGTGTGTTATTCTTGCCGTTACCGCTTTTAGTAAGCTTACTGCCTCCTCGTGAACATTCAGTTCAAGCTCTTCGTGTGCCGTTTTTTCAAAGAATAGCAGCTTTGCCTCAAACAGGTTTAACAGCAGCTAAGAACACTAAATCACTGATTGCGGCTGGACTGTTATGGAGTTTAATTGTGCTGGCGGCAATGCGTCCACAATGGGTGGGTGATCCTGTGGAACTACCGGTTTCAGGAAGGAGTGTAATGCTGGCGGTTGATCTCTCAGGAAGTATGAAAGAAAAAGATCTGGAATTGCGTGGCGAAACTGTGTCCAGGCTTGCAGTTGTTAAATCCGTTTTGCGTCCTTTTATAGAACGTCGTAAAGGTGATCGACTGGGGTTGATTCTATTTGGAGATCAGGCATACCTGCAAACACCGCTGACTTTCGACCGTAAAACTTTGTGGCAAATGCTTGAAGAAGCTGAACTGGGATTAGCCGGTCAGCGGACCGCAATTGGTAACGCAATCGGACTTGCCGTAAAAAGAATGAAAGATCTTCCGGATCGTGAGAAAGTTCTGGTACTGCTGACAGACGGTCAAAATACCGCGGGAGAGGTTTCTCCTGAAGATGCGGGGCTTATGGCAAAGGAGAGCGGTTTGAGGGTTCACACCATAGGTGTTGGCGCAGATGAGGCCTGGGTGAGGACTTATTTTGGAAAACAAAAAATAAATCCATCCGCAGAACTAGATGAAGCGATGCTGCAGGAATTGGCTGGCCGTACAGGCGGTAGTTATTTTCGGGCGCGGAGTACTGAAGAGCTTGAAAATATTTATGCCTTAATTGACAAAATTGAACCTGTAGAAAAAGAAAAAGAAGTCTACCGTCCGCGACAGGCCCTGTTTGTCTGGCCGCTTGGTATTGTAATGTTGATGCTTGGACTATGGGTTATGGTTTTAATGCTGCGTAATTATTCTTTTAGAGAAAAAGTTGAATAATCATTTGAAATAATTTTGTTGACCGAATTTCATTTTTTGCGCCCGTTGTGGCTTTTGGCAATACCACTTGTCTGGTGGTTGGTGTTCCGTTTGCTTGGTAAATGGTGGAGTACAGCTAACTGGGAGAAAATTGTTGAACCGCACCTGCTTCAGTTTTTGGCGACTACGCCGGCTACACAAAAAACAAGTCTGCTGCCCTGGATTATGTGTTTTGCAGGCACCTTGCTTTTGCTGGCTTTGGCTGGGCCAGTCTGGGAAAAAGTACCACAACCGTTGCTGCAAAAATCCCAGGCAAGAGTACTTGTTTTGGACTTGTCTTTTTCGATGCTGGCGACAGATATAAAACCGACGCGGATAGATAGAGCACGTTTCAAACTGGAAGATTTGCTGAAACGTTTTGTAGAAGGTGATACAGCACTCATTGCATATGCCGGAGAAGCATTTGTGATAAGTCCGTTGACACATGATCCTGCTACAATTGCAGCCCTCCTGCCGGGCTTGCATCCAAATATTATGCCTGTTCCCGGAAGCCGTGCGGAACAGGCCTTTAGCCTGGCAGGAAACTTATTAAGCCGCAGCAAAAGCGGAAGCGGTCATATAATCTGGATTACAGATGGAATTGAAGGACAGGATTTTGCTGCGCTTGAAAATACGGTGGGGCGTAATCGTCTGTCAATTCTCGCAGTTGGAACTGAATCCGGGTCGCCAGTGGCTTTGTCAGAAGGAGGATTTCTTAAAGACAAAAACGGTGCTATCGTAATTCCAAAATTAAATTCGCAACCATTAGAAAAACTGGCAGATATAAAGCAGGGTTCGTTCACCGTATTGAGTATTGATGACAGGGATGTGGAAGGTATAATTGAGGCAGAAACTACGGCTACGGACTTTATAGAAGATGAACAGCTGCGGAGCTCAGACAAATGGAATGAAGAAGGGCCGTGGTTGCTGCTGCTGGCGTTACCTTTAGCGGCATCACTTTTTAGAAGAGGACTTTTATTTTCCTGGAGTTTGCTGTTGCTTTTCGGAATCTCAAGTCTACCGAACTCAGCTCAGGCTTTTGGTTGGGATGATTTATGGCTGAGAACAGACCAACAGGCGGAGAAACTATTTCAAGCGGGTGCTGAAAAGGATGCCGCTCAACTTTTTGAAAATCCTGAATGGAAAGGTACAGCAGCGTATCGTACAGGTGACTATGAAAAGGCAATCGAAGAATTTTCACGGAAGGACCGTCCACTTGCAAATTTCAATCGTGGAAATTCCTTGGCATTTGCAGGGCGTTTAGAGGAAGCACTTGCTGCATATGAGAAAGTTTTAGCAGAAAATCCGAAACACGAAGATGCTCTGTTCAATCACGATTTGATAGAAAAAATATTGCAGGAACAACAAAAAAAACAACAAAATAAAAAAGCGGATAAAGGAAAAGAAAACGAGCAGGGGAAGAACAAACAGGATCAGCAACAGGATTCTTCGAAGGCTGATGCAGAACAAAATGAAAAGTCATCGCAGCAATCATCAGCCGAAAAACAGGATTCTGGCGATCCTAAATCTTCAAGTGAAGAAAAAAATAATGATAAAAAACAGTCAAATGAAGGTGAAAATAACTTAAATGATAAAACTGATTCAACTGAGGCCAAAAAGAATGAAAATGAGCAGAAAAAAAACAACAAATTAGCAGAAAAAAATATTGCCTCAGGAGATGAACAGGAATTAACAGCGGATGAGCAGTCCAGACAGCAAACTCTGGAACAATGGCTCAGGAAAATTCCGGATGATCCCGGTAGATTATTACGTAATAAAATGCAGCGTGAATATCAACGACGTGGCAAACAGAAAATTCTTGATGAACAGTACTGGTAAATGATGAAAAAATTATTGTATTTTGGAATTTTGATGATTTCTGCCAATCTCAGCCTGGCAGAAGTTAGCGCATGGGTTGACAATAATCCTGTTGTAGTCGGTGAAATGTTCCGGTTACACATTGAAGCAAAAAATGTGGATGACCCACAGGAGCCGGATTTATCTGAAATCCGCGGTTTACAAATTTTGAACAGAAGTGTTCAAAATCAAACTTCGATTGTGGGAACTTCAATCACACGTACAGTGAACTGGACTTATGTAATGCTTGCGCCTTCTTCCGGAAACTATCGGATTCCCGCCCTGCAGGTCGGCAGCGAAAAAACCATACCTATTGCCTTGAAAGCTGAGGAATCCAGCCAAAGTCCTAACAACCAAATTGTACGTTTGGAAGTGGACGTTTCACCCAACGAAGTATATCCGCAACAGCAGGTTCTTGTACGTGTAAGAATCATACGAACAGGTGCACAACTCGAAAATGAATCGTTGACACCGTTTGAACTAGCTGGAACACAAATTGAAAAGGTAAATCAAAGATCATTCAGGAAGGTTAAAAACGGTAAAAGACAGCTGATTACTGAAATATCATACGTTCTTCTTCCTGAAAAAAGCGGTACAATTTTGCTTCCGCAGCTTAGCTATCAGGGAAATGAAATACGTGGTGGTAATTCACAAGGAAATTTCGGAAATTTTGGTAATTTCGGAAATATTTTCCAGCAGCGTGGGCGTAGAATTTTCAGTAACAGTGAAGCGCAAACCATTCAGGTTAAGGCATTACCTGTCGCATTCAAGGGGTGGTGGCTGCCTGCTGCTAAGTTGGAACTTGAAGAACAATGGCAGCCGGATCCGCCGGAATTCAGAGTTGGAGAACCTGTAACACGGACATTAACAGTTAACGCATATGGTGTGTTCGGCAACCAAATTCCGGAATTATCATTTGAACTTCCGGAGAAAATGAAAGCATATGCAGACCAACCTTCGATTGAAACTGTCAAAACTCAAGAGGGGCTCAAAGGTACACGTGTTGAAAAATGGGCGATTATACCAGGACAGGCAGGAAAACTTGAACTTCCGGAAATATCTGTTGCATGGTGGGATGTGCAAAAAGATGAAATCAGGACTTCGGTATTTCCTGCAAGAATAATTGAGGTGTTTCCGGCAACTGTTGATTTTCCGGCAGCACCAGTCACTCAGGAAACGGCAATTGAAACAAAGAAGACAGCAGTAGTAGTTACGCAGGAACCAGTGTTAGCAGACCAGCAAGTGGGATTTTGGAAAGCATTAGCCATTGTCTTTGCTATACTCTGGTGCGCGACTCTACTGTTGTGGTTTTTTCTTAAAAAAAATAACACTGCTTCAGGCATTAAAAAAGAAGAGGAAATTAAACGTAATAAAGAACTTGCACTAAGATCTGCAACTAAAAAAGTGGAAAAGGCCTTGAGTTCCGGAGAAGCGGAAACTGTTCAGACTGCTTTGTTAAAATGGGCTGACTCAGTCTGGAGCGAAAACCCACCTCAGGGCATTGAACAAATAGGCGAAAGAATTCCGCAATTAAAAAATGGTATCAAAACGCTAAATTCTGTACTCTATGGTAAGCAATGCAAAGAAAATTCACTGGAAGACTTACAGAAAGAATTTTGTGGACTGTCATTTACTGCTAAAAATGAGAAGAATAACAGACATTCACAACTGTCACCTCTGTATCCGGAGTCATAATGATTGAATATTTGATTGAGTATCTCAGTAAATTAGTGAATGTGAATTTTCTGCAGTTAGGATTATCCGAAAATGTTGTTGAAGCTTTAGTCCGCGGCAGTTTGTTTTTAGTGGTGCTCTGCTTAAGCTGGTTTGTTTACAAAATCGTACAGGGACCTTTGAATAGATCTTTGGAACGTTTATCAAGTCTTACAAATCAGCAGTGGGACAACGTGTTAGTGGAAAAGCATGTCTTCCAACGTTTGTTGAACTTTGTACCATTGATCCTGATTTATGTGCTGACATCACCTATATTGGCAGGAACTGAACTGCTTGCGTTAAGTCAAACCCTGATTAACGTTTTATTTCTGCTTGCAGCAATGTTGACAGTTGATGCCCTGTTGAGCGCACTGTTGGCCATTTATAGCAGTTCAGGCATATCAAAGGAAATCTCAATCACGCCTTTTGTGCAAGTCCTTAAACTGGCACTTTATTTTGTGAGCGGAATTCTACTCTTGTCTTTACTGCTGCAAAAAACACCACTTTATTTTTTAAGTGGTTTAGGTGCTTTGACTGCAGTGTTGATGTTTGTTTTTAAAGACATCTTAATGGGGTTTGTTGCAGGAATACAGTTAATTGCAAATAAAATGGTAGCTCCAAAAGACTGGATAGAGATGCCCAAATACGGAGCAGACGGTGATGTGATTGAAATCACACTCACTACTGTTAAAGTGCAAAATTTTGACAATACAATTACTACTATTCCAACTTACGCGCTGATCAATGAGTCATTTAAAAACTGGCGTAATATGAATCTGTCGGGCGGTAGACGAATCAAAAGATATGTTAACATAGACCTCAGTAGTATTAAGTTTTGTGATACCGAAATGCTTGAGAGATTCACCAAGATCCAACTTATTACTAATGCTATTCAAGACCGGCAAGCAGAAATTAAAGTATCTAATGAGGAAAAGAATGTTGATGAAAGTACGATTGTAAACGGTAGACGACTGACCAATATCGGTATTTTTAGAGCTTATGTGGATGCCTATCTCAGACAGCATCCGCAGATTAGTAATCAAATGACCTTTCTTGTCCGTCAGCTTTCACCACGGGAAAATGGACTGCCGATAGAAATATATGTCTTTTGTAAAGAAACAAATTGGAATATTTATGAAGCAGTTCAGGCTGATATTTTTGACCATATTTTAGCAGTTGTTCCGGAATTTGATTTGCGGGTTTTTCAAGAACCTTCAGGATCAGATTTTCAAAAGTTGTTATAAATAATTAATAATAATATTATGTAAATAAAAATTAAATGATTATTATCAAACTTCAACTCTATCCAAATATTAATTGAACAGGATACTTTATGGCATGGATAAAAGTTATAACTATTGCAGAAGCCGGTGGTCTACTGAAAAGACAATATGATGCAGCAATCAAGCGTGCTTCAAAGGTATGGAACATTGTAAGTATCATGGGGTTGAATCCTCAGGCAATGCAGGATTCAATGAGGTTTTACAAAACCATCATGTTCGGCGAGTCTCCATTATCACGCAGTCAGCGTGAGATGCTGGCTACTGTTGTCTCTTCAGTCAATCATTGTACGTATTGAATACGAGCTCATGCTAACGACCTCCGTGCTGAGGTTGCAGAGGAAATAGCTAATCCGGAAGACGCAGATAATTTTGTCACTAAAGTTGCTAAAGACTGGAGAACAGCAGATTTGAGTTCCTCAGATCAAGCACTTTGTGAATTTGCAGAAAAGTTAACTCTGACTCCTGATGCTATGTTAAAAGATGACATAAAACAGTTGGTGGACTTAGGATTCAGTCATACGGCTGTTCATGATGCAGTGCAGGTTATAGGATATTTTAATTACATTAACAGAGTTGCAGAAGCACTTAATGTTGACCTGGAAGATGACGTGAAGGCTTGGGAAAAATAGTTGTGATTCGTAAATAGTTTTAATCTTAATAAACAAACATTGTTATTAAGTATCTTATAAACAATAAATAATATTATTATGTTAATTAAATTATGGCTAAATATGATAAGCTCACATGTTTGATAGCAGATGATTACAGCACAGCTCGTAGAATAATTAAAAATATTCTAAATGAATTAGGATTTTCATGTCTTGAAGCAGAAGATGGAGAGCAGGCTCTGGCCATTATTTTGTCGACACAATTAAATCTGGTACTTGCAGATGTAAAAATGCCTAATAAGAATGGACTTGAACTGCTTGAGGATATTCGGGATGATGACAATCTTAAAGAATTGCCCGTTATACTGACTATGATAGAACCGTTGGAAGAACTGATTTCAACTGGTGGAGAGTTGGGAATGAACGATTATCTTATAAAGCCTTTTGATGTATTTACCTTAGCAAAAGTATTGGAAAAAGTAATTGTAACGGAAGGAGGGGAGTCTTTGTAGGTGAAAAAGGATCAAGAATCGATAATTCGTTGTGCCAATTGCAGGTACTATCAAGTGACATGGGATGCTGAAAATCCTTACGGTTGCAGCAAGCTAGGCTTCAAGTCCAGAATAGAGCCTTCAAAATATGTAGTACAGGTTTCGGGTAATATCTGCCACAGTTTTTCGCTTAAAAGAGCACTTAATGAATAGTAGATCAGATTGCTTTTTCGCCTGTTTCACCTGTGCGGATTCTGATCACCTGTTCAAGATTAGAAACAAATATTTTACCGTCACCAATTCTTCCTGTTTTAGCTGCAGACTGAATTGCTTCAACAGCTTTATCCAAATCCTCATCACTAACGACTATTTCTATTTTAACTTTTGGAAGAAAATCAACAATATATTCTGCACCGCGGTATAATTCAGTATGTCCTTTCTGTCTTCCAAAGCCTTTTACTTCCATTACTGTCAGCCCGTGGATGCCAGCAACACCAAGGTTTTCTTTAACTTCTTCTAATTTAAATGGTTTGATTACAGCTTCAATTTTTTTCATTTGGATTCTCTATATTTAATTATGGATGAGGCAGAATACACTAAAATTATGGGGCTTTATGAGTCACATTTGCAAGTAAAAAAGTTATCTTCTTCAGGAACTGTTCGTCTTTATTTGCATTCTGTACAAGTGTTCATAAAATATTGTAATAAGTTTCAGCAACAATTAGCTCTTCCGGAGCAATGGGAAATTGCTGATGTAGGCCTAAGAGAACTGGAGTCTTTTCTAAAACATCAAATCGATATTAAGCATTGGAAACGAAGTACCCTAGTTACCTGTGTCAGCGGAGTTAAAGGCTTTTTGGCTTATTTGACAGAATCGCAACATATATCCAGTAATCCAATTCAGCATTTTAAACTACCGCGAGATCTCTCAGAAATAGGCCAGCAACGTTTTGACGTACAACAAATTAATCAATTATTTCAGTATACAACCAAGGCATCGTTGTCGGGTTATCAGCAACGTCTACTCATGGAATTAATCTATGGTTTGGGCATGTCACTCGCTAAAATTGTAAATATAAAATCCGCAATTCCGGAATTGGATGAGGGGCGGGTACGTTTATATTTTCAAAATTCAAGATATCGAGATTACCCATTCAGCCAGCCTGCACTTAAAGTTTTAAAATCATACTTAAAGTTAATAGACAGCATTGAGGGGCATAATGCTTTCTGGATCAATAAAAATGCGAAAACCTTAAGTTCAAATCAACTGCAGAACCTTCTCAATAAATATTTTGAAACGTATGATTTGCCGGCAATTAATGCAAATGAATTACGAGATTTATCAGTGCAACATTTTTCTCAGGAAGGCGCAGATGTCCGTTCTCTGCAGGCTCTTAGGCAATTTAAACAACTGAGAAGACTTCAGTCTCTAAATGATTCTGATTTCAGTCATTTACAAAACTCATTTAAGCAAAAACACCTTAGAAGTTCTGTTCTTAAAGAAGAATAATCCTTTAAAAACAAGTATTGTCCTCATATTATACGCATCCTTGAAATCAATATTTAGTGCGTAAATAAGCTACTTTCCCATCCTCCGTTTTTGTCTCCATAACCATTAACCAGTAAATCTATCAGGCCTGGGAGCATGGCCTGGGCTTTGATGTTCAGTTCATTAACAGTCCTGCCGGAAGATAAAGGCGGTCGATTGTCCATCATTTCAGTGAGTTTACGGTAGATCTGAATTAATTCTAAAACATCGTTTGCAGCGTATTCAAGTTGTTTGAAGCTTAAATCATTTTGCGCCCAATTAGTTTGCTGTTGATCTTTGTTGAGATCGTGTCCTAATAATTCCATACTCAGATCTTTTAATCCGTGACCCTGCGTATAGGTACGGATGAGTTTGCTCATAACCTTAGTACAACGAAACGGAGTGACGTCAATATTCATCGATGTTTTAAAAAATGCAATATCACTTAAGGCAAAATGAAATACCTTGATCACATTTTGATCTGTCAACAATCGTTTTAGATTTGGTGGAATTTGTTTGTGTTCAGGTTTTACCAGACAAACATTCTTCTTGTCATCACAAATCTGTACCAGGCAAACTTCGTCACGATAAAGTCGAAGTCCGTGTAATTCTGTATCAATAGCGATTTCAGGTTCTGCTAGATACATTTCCAGTAATTTGTCTGAAATATCTTCGCTTAAAGTATATGCCATATAATTATTGCGTTATTTGTTGTTTGCTCCATAAGTAAAAGTTGAATACTATTCTTTACCGAATTTTGGATAATAGCATTAAGCACCTATATGTTTGATTTGTGTCATTATCAAACATATAATTTATCACTAAAAACAGCAAAACATTTGATGCAACTCAAAATTTATTGAATATTATACCAAATTATACATTTTTTGAAAAACCCTCAAAAATCAAATGCTCAGATCTGCCCCTGTGCGATATAATATACTTAACCACCCCATTTACAAGAACAAAGATTTACATGTTTGCTAAAGAGTGATTTCAACTAAAATCTTGTTTTTGCGAGGCCGATTCCGGATATTTTCGACAACCATGGTAAAACAAGCGTCAGGCTAAGCCCAATTTCTGCGAGCGTCTGACTTTGAATATGCAGGCTTGTGAATGCTTCACGGACAGTAATACTGTTCCAGGTCTCTACATTCAAGACCATGCCCTCCATCTCAGGAACCAACTTCAGGGCCAGCCACAGCCAAACTGCATTTCCTGCTAACAGTATGATTTCACATAGAATTACTAGGATATTGTGTTCTTTCCAGTAATTACGAAGATAAATTTGTTCAAGTAGACTAATCAGCAAAAACGCTCCAGCAACGAGTGGGAAATAGCTCACAAAGAATAGCGTAAAAAGAGTGCTCGCATATGAGTGCGCATATTGAGCTATTTCAGGGGAAACAGTGACCGGCATAACTTTAAAGGCAAGTGGAGCTAAGAGAGGTCCTGAAATTATCATTCCACCGACAATTATACTCCATGAAAACCAGAATATATATTTTAGTAGTGATTTTAATATTAAACTCATTTATTATTTTTATAAATAAACATAATATACTTATACATTTTATTTTGAGTCTACATCATTAAAAGTTTAATAAAATACTTATTAATATTATTTGCTAAGAAGTACAGCTTAGTATATTAAACTATTTTTGAGCAGTAAATAAATCAGGATATATACATAGGTTTAACCTGTATTCCTTTGTGTAAAGTCTCAGGATAATTAATGACTGAAAGAATGGTGCCGATAGCAGGACTAGAACCAGCACAACATTCTAGTGCAATCTTCTTAATATCAGTAATTTAGCTGTTTTGGTTGGGTTCATATTGTAACCTTAATTTACCATTTTAAAAAACAACGCAAAAGGGAATAATCGGGGCTGTTTACAATATTTTTCTCACAAGAATAATATATAATATCTAGGAAATATTTTATTATCCACCTCGACACACTTTATTAAACAAATTTCCCAGTAGAGGATGACACTTAAGTTCGTCCGGAGTGATGTAAGAGTTTTGTGCCCCTGTTTTGGTAACGCTCACGGCAGCCGCAAAATTGGCTATCAAGGCACTGTCATGAAGATTATGCCCTCGGCACAGTTCTGCAGCTAAAACCCCGACAAAAGCATCTCCAGCACCCAATGTGCTGACAACTGGAACAGCATGGCCGGGAATATGTGCTCTTTCACTTCCCTTTCCATATACAAGACCCTCCGTTCCAAGAGTAATTAAGACTTGATCGATTCGTTCCCTAAGTTTTTCAAGGCAATAATAGGCTTCTTCTAGACCTTGTATTTTGACCCCAGACAGCGATTCTGCTTCCACTTCATTGACAACCAGTAACTCCAGCCAATTCCACCAGGTATCCGGAATAGTTTGAACGGGCGCAGCATTTAATAGGACTGGAATTCCATATTTTTTTGATTCCAATCCAACAGCTTCGTTGAAGGATAAAGGACATTCCAGTTGAAGAACGGTCAATCCAATAGATTCCCACAAATTATTTTCCATGGGGAGATCCCCTCCATTCAAATCAGCGTTTGAACCGGCCAGAACGCCTGCTTGGTAATTGCCTTCGAGATCGATAAAATCCAGAGCCATTCCTGAAGGTGTTGATCCTTCCAGAAGGTAATCGGTGTTCACCCCGGCTTTTTCCATGGCAGATCTAAGAATTTTCCCGGGTTCATCAGAACCAATCCGTCCTAAAAAACGGACCGGTTGACCCCATAACGCTGCGGAAACAGCCTGATTGGCTCCTTTTCCACCAGGATGTTCTTCATAGCCTTTAGCCAAAAGTGTTTCCCCTATATCCGGAATCCTTTCGACATACATCATCCTGTCCAGATTCGCCGCTCCAGCCACCAATACTGAGGATTTCACAGGCCTTCAAGGAGTTCGAGGATTGCCATCGTATCCTGTTTAATCAATAACTCCCCTATCCCATTTTCATCTAGAACAGAAGTAAACTTCCACCATTTCTTATAAAGACGGATATTGTATTCCGCTTCACGCACAGGATCTTCGTTTATAGGAAAGGTGTCGAAATAGATGTGACCTTGGTAATCAAACCGTTGGAGCCAGTAAATGAATTCCAAAGTCATCCGGGGATGAACGGTACCGAGGGCAAGGCCATCTTCACAACCTGGTTTCACAAAACCATCATTCAACTGCACTCCAAAAAGCTTTCCTTCCTGTCCCATCAAGGCTGCAGACTGAGCAGGATTTTCTGTTGCCATCAGACAATGTCCGAAATCCAAAGTCAGTCCCATGTTTTGACGCCCAATGTCTCTTACTAAAAGTGATGCGGCACCTGTGGTGTTGTGAATGAAAAATCTCCTCGGTTCGGTAGGTTTTGGTTCCAGCGATATTTTAAGATCCGGAAATGTATCACAGACAAATTGGAATGCTTCGACACAGTGCTTCCACATCAAGTGATAGTCAGCCTGAAAAGAATAATCGTACCCATCATAGGCTGACCATACGACTAGTTCCTCGGCATCAAGAGATCTCGCCCATTCGCCTGCATTCAGGACAAGGTCTATAGCAGCTTTGCGTTTGCTGGACTCAGGGTGAGTAAATGCTCCGTTTTCAAACTCTTGTGTAAACCTCGTGCAAACTGCTCCAGTTTTGAGTGAAGCCGAATCCAAAGCCTTTTTCACCTTTTCAGTTGTATATCCTATCAAATGTTGTGGGCAGTTGAAATCAACAAGGTCGAGCCCTTCAATAGTTCCCTGACGGGCGATCCAGTCCAAGACTGAGTTATCCCCAGTCCAAAGATCCCTGCGCGAACCCATCGAGTTCAAGCGAGAGGCAAATAGCGGCACCTCTTTATTTTTATCAATCATTGTATTTTATTTTCTTATCCAAGGATTTTGTTTGAAGTAGTCCCCAAGTCAAGGATAAGTATCAGGGTAAAGCTGAATGGTCCTGAAGGCGATAGGTTCATCCACCCGGACAACCTGGGAAATGATTACCCTAAATTGACAGGGGGAGCACCGCTCTGGCTTTGGAGTTATGCATGAATTTAAAGTACAATTTTATGTGTCATTTGGGGCATAATGTACCACGTTTTTAGGTACTGCACTATATAATATCAGTAGTTTATGGTGCCGAGAGCGGGACTCGAACCCGCACGAGCATAGCCCACTGCCCCCTCAAGACAGCGTGTCTACCAGTTCCACCACCTCGGCGTTAAAAGAACAGTCATTAATTATGTCAAGATACAGTATTTTTGCAAGTATTTTAAATATAGTTTTAGCTACTGAATTCCTAATAATATATTTTTTTCTTAAGTTTATTTTTATTTAACATAATAATATTATACTGTTTAATATATAATAACAGCATGTATAAACAATTAAATTTCTTAAACTTCATTTATAGATTATAAGCATCTTTTAATCATCAAAGCAGTTGATTCAGGATTTTCGAGCGGGAATAAATGAGAACCCGGAAATGGAAATACTTGCAATTGTGCGAATTTTCTATTAATCCAGCGCAAATCAGAAGGCCAGAGGATAGGATTTCTGGCAGCATAGAGCAAAGTACCTTTTACTTTGTAGATATTCTTGGGAAAGGATGTCAGTGTATTGTGGAAAATAGCCACTTCTTTTGCCACCGAAATCGTCAACTCCACATCACTATCAGTCTCAGTCAATCCGTGAGTTACGTAGTCATTCAAAGTCTGAGGATGAAAATTTTTAAACAGCTTTTTTGTCTGGAATAGTGACTTTGCCTGAGACTTTGACTCAAAATGATCACGCCTCTTTTTTGACTTACCGGACGGAGACAACCAATCCTCTATATTCAAGGCACGTAACAGCCTGATCAATGCACTTTTATGCACTGAAAAAAGAGGTGGATCAAGCAATATAACGCTCTGAAATAGTTCCGGCTTTTTAGCAGCGGCAAGTAAACTCAGAATGCCCCCAAATGAATGTCCAATGCCAATTACAGGTTCCCCATGCTGCTCAGCACTTTCCAGAACATCGTCCCTCATATCATACATGTTTATTTCCTTAGGTTTAGTATTTTCACCTAATATATTAATAGCTGATATTTTATGCTCTTTTAGATGATCAAATAGGACCGAGTATGTTTTGGCGGGAAATCCGTTTGCATGACTAAATTGTATTGTGGACATAATTTATCAAAGACGTTAGCATCCGCACTATTAATTGATGATCACCTTGATTTACTGTATTCGTAAATGACATTGCCGCTACTGTCGTGGAAACGCATTTGAAGCTTTTCACTGGTGATATCCAACCAGACAAATCCTGTGTCATTGTATGTGTATTTATTCAATGCTACTGATTTATTAAGTTTTTCTCTTTCACTATCAGAACGATAGTGTTTACCACCTGCACCACTGATCACATAATCTGTAGCTGAAGTTTTAGATTGTAAATGTGCTAAATGATGGTTATGCCCTGCTAAATACAGATCCACACGTCCTTCCAGAAACCAGTTCCAGTAACTGCGTCTTAATAAATCAACGTCTCCATGTGTTCCATTCGAATAGATTGAGTGGTGTCCGAAAGCAATAGTCCACGGACGTTTTTCCGAATTTGCTTCAATTTCCGCATCATCCTGATTCAACTTTTTCCTTAACCTTTCTGAGGAAAAGGGGCAGTTTGTATTTAAGCCAAAAAAACGCGCATCTACTGTTTTAAATGAATACTCATAGTTAGGCATACGCCATATCGAGCTTTTCAAACTGTAGATAAGCTGTGAAAGTACGTCCTGCTTTACATCATGATTGCCAAGCACAGCATAGAATGGCATGTTAAGATTTTGATATACCTGCTCAAATTTTGTATTAAACTGTGGATCCTCGATTGAGTTAACACCATTCGGATAAAAATTATCGCCTAATAATAAGACCAGATCACACCCTGATTCGTTACACACTTTTGCCATTCCCTGAGCAACTTCAAACTGATCCTCGTTACCTGTACCTGTGTCTCCGATTGCGATTAACTGAAGATGATCTTCACGGAATTGAGTAATTTCAACCGGAACGATATCATTTTCTAATGGGAAACAACCCACATCACTGCCTTTCTCATACAACTTGTAACCAACAGTACAACTGGTTCCTAAAAATATAATAAACAGGATCAGTTTCCACCAGACTAAGATTCGCTTTATTGGAGCAGTTCCGGTCATAAAAGTTTGTTATTTAATAATTTCATCAATTGTTGGTTATTCAATCAAAGTCAGTAACTGTTCCAGAGCCGGATCACGTAAGCCCAACTGGTGCAGGCATTTAACAGTATTCTGCACATAATCAAGACATGAACCACATTTTCCTTCAGCACGTACAACACGCTGCGCAACATCTTCCAGTGCAAGGTCAGGCACATAATGTTCGTGTTCCGGATTGATAACAAAAGTTATCGCGGACACACTCTGTTGTTTTGTCTGTACACTTACCCAGGTGGGAATATAAGTCTCCGCGAACATTTCACGTTCCCATACTATCTGAAGTTCAGTTTCTAAATGTTCAGTAGCAATCCGGAAGGCCATTCCCTGACATGAATCACCATGGTCCAAACCAAACACCAAACCGTGACAATCCGGAGTACCTCTGTATACAGTTGATTTTAAACATAAACGTCTGTGATATCCAGATACTAGACCCGTTAGTTTTTCGGTAAATTTGAAATCCGGATTCCACATCAATGAGCCATAACCAAAAACCCAGACTCCATTTTTCAAATTTTTACCTTTTAACATTTCCTGCAATGACACTGATAATTCCTGGGAGGACATAGTACGAATTGAGTCAGCCTCTTTGCCGGAGCCCCATTCAAAAGAAGTATTATTCTGAGTAATAATTTCCGAATCTTTTGTCACGCGACAATCTCGTAACAGGGTTTGTACTCTATATCTCTGGATAGTTTCATCCGTTTATCATGGCAAAATGTAGTAAGTAAAGCATCAAGTTTCGCCATCAGTTGCGTATCACCGCTAATTTGAAAAGGGCCATTTTTTTCAATCGCAAGTACGCCTTCCTCCTTGATATTTCCTGAAACAATTCCAGAAAACATTTTACGCAAATTACAGGCAAGTTCATGTTTTGGTTGATCATAATGCAAATTTAGTGCAGACATAGCTTCATGTGTCGGACTGAACGGACGTTGATATTCCTGCTCAATATGCAGCATCCAGTTGTAATAAAAAGCATCACCCAACTTTTTACGGTATTCACGAACTTTTTTAATTCCTGCCTGAATCTTCTTGGCAACTTTTTGAGGATTATCGATAATAATATCGTAATATTCCCGGGCTTCTTCTCCTAAAGTAGAACAGATAAAACTGTCAATTAGCTCAAAATAATCTTTACTCTCAACAGGACCTGTAAAAACTAGGGGAAAAGGCTGTTCAGCATTTTTAGGATGCATCAGTATTCCTAGCAAATAAAGGATTTCTTCAGTAGTTCCGACTGCTCCTGGAAAAACAATAAAAGCGTGTCCGGCACGGACAAAAGCCTCAAGCCGTTTTTCAATATCAGGCATCACTACTAAAGTGTTAACTATCGGATTCGGTGATTCTGAAGCAATAATTCCAGGTTCTGTAATCCCAATATACCGACAGTTATTGTAGCGCTGTTTTGCATGGGCAATGGTAGCGCCTTTCATGGGACCTTTCATGGCTCCAGCACCACAACCTGTGCAAATGTTAAATTCTCGCAACCCCAACTGATAACCTACTTTTTTAGTATATTGATATTCGATTTCGCCTATTGAATGCCCCCCCCAACAAACTACTAAATTTGGATCAGTCAAGTCTCTCAGTAAACCTGTATTACGTAAAATATGATAGACAAAATCAGTGATTGAAGACGATTGATTTAAATCAAAACCTCCTTTTTTTGAAAGTTCTGTACCTACAAACACAATATCCCGCAGCACCGAAAATAGATGCTCATTGATGCCCTGAATCAGCTTCCCATCCACAAATGCTTTGGGCGGAGCATTCCGGATTTCAAGCTTAATGCTACGAGTCTGCTGTACAACTTCAATGCTAAAATTGGGGAAACTTGCTAACATTTCTTTTCCGCTGTCAGTGTGACTGTCACTGTTCAGCACAGCTAGAGCACAACGTCGGAACAGTTCATTCAGTCCTCCGTTTTGAGGATAACTGAGTTGACGAATTTCTTGTTGTGAAAGGAAATCTAGGATACCTTTTGGACGAATACTGGCATCCATAATTTACAGGCTGGGAAAAAAGTTTGAAATGAAAGTTAGAAACGCTTACTTTCGTTGCAGGAAAGAGATTTTAAGAGGCTCAAGAAGATTAGTTCATGGCTTCAATTACTAGATTCCTGAGTTTATGATTAATAGAAGTATTATTTATCGCGCCCTCAGCGCACTGATTTGTATTTACGGACTGACCAGTCCGTTTAACAACTTGCTCAATTGAACTGACTGCTTGCTGATGCAGAGACTGATGGTACACCCGCAGATGCGCCGCCAACTGCAAACGAACTGATACCACGTTTTGTTTCATAACTGCCGCATTCCGGACAGTCAATTTGTGAATCCATTTCAGAACATCTTCGAAGTTCTGTAAATCCACTTGTGCATTGCTGGCACTGGTATTCATAAAGTGGCATTTTTTCTCCTGCATTAAATATCAGAAAAATCAGTGTTTTAGTGTATCATGCTTTATGCTGAAAATCAATCATTTTTAGTGTTGTGCACGATTGTCAATGAAATTGCCTGAGACTTTTTTGAATTAACAGATAAGTGACATTTTAATAAAAATATAATATGTTGAAACAGAAATAATCCAAGCTAAAAAATTAAACACATTAAATGTTAATGCATTTAAATCACTGTTGGAGAAAATCCATCAAAAAATCATTATTACAGGCGGAGATGCTAAATATTATCTTGTATTTTAAGACAGGACTACCATAGAATCAAACGTTACAACAATAACAAACATGTGTATATAAAGGCTGTTTTAATCAAAGTACTTATTCAGAGAAAAATCATGAAGTCCATTCGAGTATCTTTAGTAATTTTCATTTCACTTTTATTGTTTGCTCAAACAGGCAGCGCTCAGGAGTCTTCTGCCGAAAACACGAAACAGAGTTCCACAGGCACCCTGGATGTGGCTGGGGAATATGTTTTTCACAAGGTGACTACGGGAGATAACAAAAAAGTATTTCGAGATGCTGTGACGGGACACATCGTCAATAACAAAGGGATACAGAATTTTTATACTGTGCCTGCTGTTGAAACCAAATGGTTGGCCACAATAATTAATTCTGAAGTCGTTTGGCATGAACAACTGCAGCAGCTTGAACAGACATACCGTAAAACATTTCAGAAACGCGCGGATCTAAAATCTGGACAAAACGATCGGGCGGTACGTATAGAAAACTACAGCCTGAATATTGCTAAACTTGAAAAAGAGATTGCTGAAATACGCAGGCAGATTGTCCAGATTAACGTTGATCAGCAGGTCTATATTAACAGTCTTCGTAAAACACCGATCTCGAGCCTGGTTGCCATTAAAACACTTTATGCAGCTGATTTAATGAGCAGCAAGGACAAACTTGATGTATTGAACAGTGCAATTTTTAGCAGTATGGAAGAACCGGTGCTTGGCCATATAACCTCTACTCATGGAAACAAAATCAACATACCATTACAAACCGGACATATTCGCGTGACCTACATGTATCCGGAAAATATCACACATTTTGATTCTGAAGCTAACGAACATATCTACCTGTTTTTAAGGGTCGAAGCTTACCCATTTTCAACAGGTGCTTCAAACGATGGAAGAGTTGAGGACAGAGGAGTAGGAGTAGAAATTCTTTCAAATATTAAGCAAATCCAATCTTACCTCAACACAAAAGAAGTTGGTGATAAACGCTTACTGGACTGGCTGATTAAAGAATACAACAATCAAAAAATCAACAATGATCATACGTTGAACTTGATCACAGGAAAATTAGGCGATTTCAAAATGTTCCGGGATGGCCTAAAGCAGAGTATTTCCGAGCTCCGTTCAAAAGTAAATAGTATCACCGCTCAAATGGATTCGCTTGTTAGCAGTGGGGACGCGGAAAAGATTGAAGCTGAATACAAACGCGCTAAAGAACTTTATCATCAATACTATGCAAGCCGAAAGGTACTGACTCACGAGAAGTATGTTCTTGAAAACGATGTGATGTTCAGTCTCTTCCACATTGAAGGTGAATCAACTAAAAATAACACCAACACTGAGCAAAAACAAATGGTAGATTCAAATGTTGCTTCAAACATTCCTATCAGCGGCAGAGCACTGAAAGACATTTTTGCTGATATCCTGATTACGGCAAATCAAAAAAGGAAACTCAATCTGCAGAACTATCGTGAACGGATTTACCGTGCAAACGAAGAACAGACACAACTCATTCAGGGCGCATTAGAGTGGGAAGTTGAAGGTGAAGAATTCAGCATCTTGAAACTTACCCGCGGAAATGTAGGTTCAAGAAGCCATTTTGTACTGCATCTTGCAAAACGCAGCAGTCTAATTTCCAAGCCTGGCTTTCCTGCGCCAAAAAGCGGTGTCTGCAAGTCAACACTCTTGTTTAAGCGTGGAAAAAACGTGATGCGTAACTCTTCAAAACCTGCATTGGATAAACTCGCAAAATGCCTGCGTAAATACCCAAAACAAATGATCCAGATTACAGGTCATACTGACCCCCTTAAACCCAATTATGGTGAAGGTTCAAAATTAAGTAATGTTACATTAGGTTTAAAACGAGCCGAGGCGCTCATGAAATCTTTAATTGCTATGGAATTCAACCCTGGCCGTTTCATTGTTGTCAGCAGAGGCGCAAAGGATCCAGTAGCTATTGGAAAAGATCAGAAAGACTTGGCAAAGAACCGTAGAGTTGAAGTTATCTCATCACCAAAGGAATAATCCGAACCTCAGTTAAACAGACAGCTCTAATGGATTAGGGGTAAAAGTTTCAGGAACTCCTCAACAAAGCAAGTGGTGAACTTCTCAGTGTGCGCTGAGTGGCAAGCCAAGCCACCCCAACGCTTAATGCTGTAACGCCTAAAATGCTTGCCAAACTGGTTGGCCACGTCCATTTCCAGAGATTCTCAAAAAACCACCAGGAAATTCCGTAAGACATTATTAAGCTGAAAGCAACTCCAAACAAACCCGCAAATATTCCCAATACTGCAAATTCAATTTGTATCATCTTTTGGATATCGGAAAATCTGGCACCTAGTACTTTAAGCAAATTCAGTTCCCAGAGACGTCCCTCAACTTCATGACGTGCAATTGAAAAGACTACAACCAAACCTGCCAGAATTGAGAGATAGGCCATCAACCTAAGTGCCAAAACCATTTGATCAGATATTTTCAGAACCCGGCCCACAGTGCGTGTCACATCAATCACAGAAACGTTTGGAAAATCCTGGACTATCCGGTTTTGCACATTCAACCGGTCTGTTACGTCTAGTCCGCCTATGGAACCTAAAAATGTTCCGGGGGCATCTTCTAAGACTCCTGTCTGAAAAAGGATGAAAAAATTAGGTTGAAAACTATTCCACTGGACCCTTCGGAGGTTGATAACAACTGCTTCTATCAAAACTTCCTGCACATTAAAGGTCAACAAATCACCCAGTTTAAACCCCATTCTTTCTGCATAACGCACCTCCAAAGAAATTTCCGCCGGTTTTCCGGAATCCCAATCAAATTTAAGCGCCAGTGGACGCCCCTCCACAATCTGCTCAGAGTACGAAAGCGTTGTTCGATATGACAGGTTCAAGTTATGTCTCCGGAAGTTCTGCTGCCTTTCCTGTTCACGGGTCAGGGCAACTTTTTCAGTGTTAACATCAAAGCTCTTACCGTTTACTTTTTCCAAACGCGCGCGTACCATTGGTGAGAGATAATTTAAGTTAACGTTTTCTGCGAACAACGTTTTCTGGAGTGGTTCCATTTGTTCCGGCTGAATGTCAAATAAAAACAAGCTTGGAATGCGAAAATCATCAGGCCTCGAGACTTCTTCCTGCAAACCCTGATAAATTTGCGGAATCAAGTTTATCAATAAGGTTCCAAGTGCCAATGCCAGAAAACATGAAATAGCGCCTGTACGGTTACGCTGAAGATTCCGGAATGCGAGACGCTTCATCGTGCTTCCTGAAGTTTGACTGAACTTTCCGGCCAGAAATAAGACAAGCCAGGCCAAACTGCCTAAAGACAGAATTGAAAGCAACAGCATGCCTACGAAAGCACTGCCCACAATCAATGAATGAGACTGCCAGACTGACAAAGACCATGATAAAATCAACAGCGGCAGATAACTCAAGACCTGTCGCCAGAAAATAGGAGTAATTTCCTGCTGTCCAATATTTTCATAAAATAGCTGTAGAGGCTGCACATTCCGAATTTTTGAAAGCACAGGCAGGCAAAAGACCAAACTACCAACACTACCTAAAACAAGGGCAAACATTAGGCTTCCCAGACTTAGCTGAGTTGCAAAACCACTTGGCAGAAATTGTTTAAGCAGCAAAGGTAAAAGCGGTAAAATAGCTAATGAGATGATAATCGCAATCAATGCAGCACCAGTTCCTAGCAATCCCAACTGCCACAAAACCATACGGTAGGTTTGCTGACGGGTTGCCCCCAGACTCATTAAAATCGATATTTCACGAAAACTATGAACCAGATAATTACGAAAAAGATAAGCCGCACCTATGCCTGCCAGAAATACTGCAATCATTGCCACTAAACCCAAATAATCATTGAGATAGCCCAACAGTCGACCTAAGTTGTTTCCGGCTCTTTTATGCGTAAGGATTCTTATTTTTGAATCTGATCCGTCAAAACTCTTTATTTGATTTTGCAGATCAACCACAAGTCCTGAAAGATCTGTACCATCAGGCAGACGGTACAACCTCTGATAGCTGACCCTGCTTTTTTTACTCAACAGACCTGTTTCCTGCATTTGTGAATATCCGAGATAAACACGCGGAGCAAGCCCGTAAGAAGAAAATGAACTGCTGGGATCATCAATTACAGTATCCGCAATGCTGAAACTCTGGTCACCAATTTTGATGCTTCCACCTACTTTGAGTCCAAGCATGAAAAACAGTTCCGGATAAACCCAGGCTTCAGCAGACATAGACAGACTTTGTCTTATCTTTTCCGCTTCCACAACTCCTTTCTTTTTCAAAACCATTTTTCCATAAAAAGGAAATCCTTCCTCAATACCTGTTATCTGCACCAAGCGTGACTGATCTTTAGATGCGACCATTGTAAACAGTGTTGTTTTGCGGGCGGATAAAGTATTTTGTGGAAAATTTGCTTCAAGAGCGTCCAAAGTTTTTTCTTCAAAGGGAAGATAGCTCGTCAGTGCTACATCTGCTCCGAGAATGGCTTGTGAGTTTTGGCCAAGATGATTATCAAGCGATTCTTTGAATGAATCCAGTGCAATGAAACCGGCGAGTCCAAGGGCGAGGTTGAAAATAAAAAAGATGCTAAATCGTCGATTATTCAGTAACTCCCTCAAGGCCAGTTTGAGCCAGAAAAAAGCTGGCGGATTTTTCATTGGAAAGTTCCTGAATGTAGTGTCAACTGTCTAGAACAGCGCTGGGCCAGTTCAGTGTTGTGTGTTACCAACAGCAAGGTCATGCCTGTCGTCTGCACGAGATCGAAAAGCAGGTTGCTGACCTGTAATCCTGTCGCATTGTCGAGATTTCCTGTTGGTTCATCGGCAAGTAAAATTGAGGGACGGATAACAATTGCTCTAGCGATTGCTACCCTTTGTGATTCGCCACCACTGAGTTGATGCGGAAAATGTTTCTCACGCTCTGCTAATCCCACCTGCATAAGGGCCTCCTGTGCGCGTTGCTGACTGTCTTTATGTCCAAACATTTCCAGCGGCAGAGAGACATTTTCCAAAGCCGTGAGGTGCGGCATCAAATAAAACTGCTGAAAAATGATGCCAATGTTTTCCGCACGGAATTGCGTCAGTTTAGCTTCACTCATTGCGGAAATTTCCTGACCGCGCAAACGAAGTGAACCTGAGCTTTGACGATCCAAACCGGCCAACAGAGACAATAGCGTTGACTTACCGCTTCCTGATTGTCCAACAACCGCAACCGTTTCTCCTTCCGTAACTTGCAGATTTAAGTTTTTCAGGACTTCAATTTTGTCGTGATCGGCCTGTGGAAAAGATTTATCTAATCCCTCAATTTCAAGAATCATAAAAATGTGTGTTGTTAAGCTTACTTCGTTTAAGTTAAAATCAATTTTGAGTTTACATAATAACGTACTTTTAATCAAATTATGGCACGCTGTTTTTAGTATCATTTTGTATCAAATTGTAGAATCGATATTTGCTAATTCTATTTTTTTGCATTCATATAGTTTAAGTAAATTATTATTTTTCGCTTGACTTGATCACAGTATGTTACATTATTTCGCTATGCGTTAAGCATTATCTTGAGGCAGAGCATTGTAACGATATCATTCTCGTTTTTAACTTGGAATTGTTGTAGTTGTTGATATTTTTATAGAATCATTCTTTTTAAACTTTTTCACATAGAAATCATGGAAACATTAAACATTCTACTTATCGGTGCGGGAACAGGCGCTATACTTGCGATTGTCAGTATGCTACTGATTAATGCCTCAAACTCTGAACAATATCCTCTCGGCGGCTTTCTACCAGCATTGTGGATGGTAGCTGATCTGGGAGTGGATTCTAAAGTTGTAGTGGCCGGTATTTTAATGATGGGTGGAATGACAGGTTTTTACCTGACTCTTACTTTTTGGAAGGAACGCCCCGCTGTATTGAGAAGTAACCCTGCACTGGTAGATCATACAGCACTTGACACTGAAGCAGTAACCACGGACGTCCACACGACTATAACTGTCAATGGAAAGTCTTTGGCGGAGTTCCTCTGAAGATAATACTATCCTTCAACTACACTCAGGGCAAACGACAAACACAGTGCAACGGTCACAGGGAACGATGCCGCTCAAGGCAAATTTTCGGCAGTTAAACAATTAAGTTTTTTAACTAATAATGTTGTGTTCCGGACCAAAAGGGAATTTCGTTATATTTTCCGCACCCTCTTTTGTCACAACAAGAATATCATGTTCACGATAACCTCCCGCTCCAGGCATACTTTCCGGAAGCATCACCATCGGTTCAATTGAGACGACCATATTTGGTTCCAGCACAGTTTCAATATCCTCACGCAGTTCCAGTCCTGCTTCACGTCCGTAATAGTGTGAAAGAGTCCCAAAAGAGTGTCCGTAACCAAAGGTGCGGTACTGCAGCAAATCATGTTTAACAAAAATCTCATTCAGCTCACCGGCGATATCACAACAACGCACACCCGGTTTGATCAATTCCAACCCCCTGCGGTGTACCTCAACATTAGCCTCCCAAATTTCCAGATGACGTTCTGAGGCATGATCAAAAAATAAAGTCCGTTCCAAAGCCGTGTAATACCCTCCAATCATCGGGAAACAATTTAAGCTGAGAATATCCCCTTTTTGAATTTTACGTGTACTGACGGGATTGTGAGCACCATCAGTATTAATTCCGGACTGGAACCAGGTCCAGGTATCCATGATGTCGCTTTCCGGATAACGTTTCGCTATTTCACGCACCATGGTCTGGGTGGAATGCAGAGCAACTTCATGCTCCGGTACTCCTTCAGCAATTGCTTCGACACATGCCTCTCCGCCAATATCTCCGACTTGCGCGCCGTTGCGGATTAATTCAATTTCTTCCACGGATTTGATCATACGCTGTCGCATGGTCATTTTTGAAATATCAACAATCTCTGCGTCAGGTAGTGCGGTCTGGAGTTTATTTAAATTTTCCAGATTGATGTGATCATACTCTACACCAATTCGATGGTTTCCCTGCATTTCCTGCTTTACGGCCCTGAAATAATTATCACGCTCCCAATCTGTGAAGATAATATTGTCACCAAAACCACGGCGCCAGGGTTGCCCTCCGTCAATATTAGCGGTGATGGATTTCAGCTTATCCTGTGTTACCACCAGTCCATACGGACGTCCAAACGAACAGTAAACAAAATGATTGTAATAATTGATGTTATGGATGGAAGTAAAAAAAACTGCATCCACACTTTCTGTTTCCATCGAAGACCGCAACACTGCCAGTCGGTTTTCCATTTCAGCGACAGAAAATATTGGCGTTTGTTTTTCGCCGTTTTTGATTGAGATAAGTTGTTCCATGACTAAGCCTCACTAGCTTGAATATTAAACAAAAACATTATTCAACTGGTTATTCACACAGACAAAGGTTGTACATTTAGAAATGTCTTTGATTTTTTTGGCACCGATATAAGTGCAGGTACTCCGGACACCACCCAGCAGATCGAGGAGTGTATCCTCCAATGCGCCTTTGTAAGGAATCTTCACCAGTTTTCCTTCACTTGCTTTATAATCTTTACCTTTTTTATTACTGTAATATTTATCAAGTGCAGTACTGCTCGCCATTCCATAAAATTCTACAGTTTTTTCACCAGTAATTTTATTTTCTGTAATGCTCCCGCTATTCTCATCATGACCGGCTAATAAGCCTCCCAGCATCACAAAATCTGCATTTGCGCCAAAGGCTTTGCTGATGTCACCTGAACAAGTACATCCACCGTCTGACATAACCATCCCGCCAATCCCATGTGCGGCATCTGAACAGTCTATAACCGCGCTCAACTGTGGTATGCCAACTCCTGCCACATTTCTGGTAAGACATGCAGATCCTCCTCCAATTCCGACTTTAACAATATCAGCACCGGACAAAATCAGTTGTTCCGTCATTTCCGGAGTACAAACATTTCCGGCAATGATAATTTTATCCTCAAATTCACTACGCACTTGCCTGATAAAATCTGAAAACTGTTCAGTGTAACCATTGGCGACATCAATACAAATGAAATTAAAATGTTTTATATTATCTCCCAGTTCGTGGAGTATCTGTAAACCTTCCGCAATGCCAATTGTAATTGCAACGTTTTTCTTGACGCTGTTCGGAATTTTGAGCATTTCTTCTGCAGTATGGAATTTATGCAAACACGTCAGTGTGTTATACTTACTTAATATTTTTGCTGAGTCAACTGTACCAACTGTATCCATATTTGACGCGACAACCGGTATTCCTTTCCAAACCATCTTGGACCACTTAAACTTAAATTTCCTTTCTAAATCAACTTCTTTTCTGGAAGTATAATAGCTGCGTTTCGGTTTAATCAGAACGTCTGAAAAATCGTATTTGACTTCATTTTCTATATGCATTTTTAATCCGTTATGTATTCTTGCGTGTTTTCAAATTCCCATGGAAAGTGAATCCAGAGATTTTCACTATCTTTCGCAACTTCTCTCGCAAAATAATGTGGAGTAAAATTACATTCATTGTTCCACCAGAGAGATGAAAATTTAGCAACGTCACAAAATTCTTTAATTTCGTCATTGATCTTGTGAAAGGTTTCTCCGCCATCACAAACATCATCCACAATCAGCACATTTTTGTGTTTCTGCTCAGGTGTATAAGTAACCCAGTTTGGAAAATCACGTAACGCTGTTTGAATCGGCACCATTGGTAATTGAAACCAGTGACTCAACGCTACTGCAGGAACAAGTCCGCCTCTGGAGACACCTACGATAACATCCGGTTTGAAATCCGATAATGAAACTTGACGTGCTATTTTCTGAATATCTATCAGGCATTCCTTCCAGGAATAATAGTGTTTATTAGACATATGATTTTGAAAATACTTTTAATGAAATTTAAAGAGGGATTTAAGCAAAACAGAAACACAAGCGGTTTTGTTCTTGACACATCTGCATCAAGCAAAACCAATGAATATATTACACTAAAGAACTTAGAGTTTAAAGCAGTGTTTTGACGTAATTTATTTTAGTCTGTGTCGACTAAACCAGCACCGGCTCCTGATTTGCGTGACTCCTCGGTGGAAGGAACAAGACAATGGGAAAAAAAAGAATGTATAATCGGCCATGCTTCATAGACTTGAACACCTGTTTCCAGAACACGCTTCCTGTTTTTCTCAGAGTAACTTGGTTTCCCTTTCCATTTCTCTGCCTTGAATAAACTACTCTCCACGGATTTAATTGTCACATCAGCCGCACCGGACATTAGGGAAATATGGGCAGAGTCCCAGGAAGTTTTCCAGTTTCCATGCTGAGCAGTCAAAACAGAACAAAGAGTACCTCCGGAATCCTGCCAGCAAATCTCCCAACTTCCAGAATTTAAGGCTCCAACCGCCGCAGCCAGAAGAAAAGGATGATCAACATGTTTTGCGCTAAAATACTGATTTTTATTTGAATCCGCAGCTTTTGCGGAAATCCAGTCACAGGCTGAAGGTCCGGCAAAAAGTGTGGATAGTTGTTTCTCTCCGGAAGACCTTAGTACAGTTTCAGCTCCATTTTCAGTTTGACTTGCAGAGAGAGTGCTTTGAGCTTGGTCAAGAGACTTTAGAGCATTTGCAGTAATTGCGGCAGGATCAAGACCCCCGGCTGCAATCCAAATGGAGGAACGTCCAAAATCCTCTGCTAAACCATAAGGCAGTCCCGCACCCACAGCTGCTCTGGTAAAAAAAAACATTATCTCGTTAAAAGATAAGACAATTTGAGGAGAATTCATCTGACCTCCTGTTCAGGTATAACCGGAAAAGCCCATTCATCTGACTCCTTAGCAGCAAATTGATCCGGAAGCGGCGCACCCTGAAACATGGTGATACGCGTCCAAAGCTCTGATTTTGGGTCAAATTTAGACGCACCAAAAAAAGCCAGTTTGAAACGCAGCAGATCGATGGGACGCATCTCTGCGTCCACAATGTTATCCCGTATTTCTGCATAAGGAAAACGGACAACTGTCTGCACTCTACGGATAATATGACGAAATTCGGGGTAATTCTGAACAAACTCACCTACAGAAATATCAGCGGAAATGCTTTCAATTTTTTTACTCAAGAGGTAGACATCACGCCCAACAGCAAGTGGCATTTCCTGTTCTGCCCCTGGATCAGCATATCTGTCGCCAAAGCGCGGTTCCAGTTTTTCTTCGGAATAGTACCAGAAGCGTCGTTGTTTTTCCGGTTCTGTAAAGTCTATTTCCAATGCCCATGAAAATGATTTTTGCAACAATTCATTTAACTGAGTGAGTCTCATTGCCGGATCAAGTTCTGTAACGGTGGATGTATGCATAGCATCCGCCAAATCATCTACGAGTTCCCCGTGGGGTTCCAACAGGAGAGAGACTGTCAGCTCCTGGCCTTCGAGCGAAAAGTTGCTTTCTGCAAAGAGCATAACTCTCTGCCAGAGAAAGGGTTGTTTTAAATTTTCTTCATCTGCAAACCAGTTTGAGAGCTGATTCATGTCTTCACGTGTTTTTAATATCCTGGCAGTTTGTAGTTGATCCTCTACATTCCATTCAGCTATATGTTGAATTGCCCGCTGTAGATATTTGCCGAATAAGGACAAGGTTTCCGGAGTATGTGATTCAAGTGTGATAACTCTTGAAAGCGCTGTTTCACGCGCCAGCACCCAGTTATGAATCAATACAGGATGTTTGATCAGAAATGGAGCCATACCCAAACCGGTGGCATTGCCGATTCCGAGATATTTGCTGATTTCCGGATTTAGGCTGACTGCTTTTCCGCCGCCACGCAGTTTTGCGACATGTTCAACAAGTTCGATTGTGAACCAGCGAAAAAGATAAACCGTGAGCAATTCCACCTGAAATGATCCTCGAGTTTCCGGACGCTTTGATATTTTCTCTCTGTCTGCGCAACCGAATTTACCACTACCGTAAACCGCTGTTGTGCGCATCAGATAACCTACAGAAGCTAAAAATTCAACATCGGGCTGTTTTCCTTCAGACAAACATGAGGCCACATGTTCAAACAGGCGCAGACTTTTATTGGCACGTGCCAGCACAAGTTCACTTGGACTGAAGCGTCCTGCTTCTTGCTTTGGTGTGTTTAGGGAGAGTCTTTTAATGTCCTCTTCTGTCGGAACCCCATCAAAAAGGTTGAACGTCGCATCCCAGACCTCTGCAACCACACGGTCCGTCCGCATTTCCGGTGCTATTGCATTTGTAAAAGTAATCAGCGAATATGTACGTTCCGGAGTATGGACAGCATAAACCGAAACTCCGTAACCGTCTTTATCAACGTCAAAACGAATTTTCTCAAACTTCCATTTTTCTCTGTATATTCTACGGGTTAGACTGCGCATAAAACTGAGGCGGGTTTGGAATGAGGAACCCATTCTGGACAAACGCATTACTTTTTCCGGTGAACGCATTCCTCTTGAAGCAACTTTATTTGACTCAGACATATTCGCTTCCATTGCTATTTTTGCGTACCAAAAGATTTTTCAAAGAATTCGAGCCAATTAAGTCCGGCAATACGCTCTACTTCTTTTTCCGAAAAACCTGTTTTCCGCAAACAACTGAAAATATTTTCAAAATCACGATTGTCACGAAACCATCCCGGCTGTTCCGGAAAACCTGATAAATTTGCGGAGCCCTCACCAAAATCTCTTTCATTGCTCCAGGTACCGTTTCTCATCCACTCAACCACGCTATCAGGCTGGTTTTGACATAAATCACTACCGATACCGATTCGCTCAACTCCGATCATTTCCGCAGTCCTAGCGATCATTGAGCAGAAATCTTCCAGCGAACACGCTGATTTATTTTTCAGATGATGCGGATACATTGAAAAACCGAGCATTCCGCCGCTTTCAGCAAGTGCTATTAAAACATCATCCGACTTGTTCCGCAGCGCCTCACACCAGAAAAAAGGATTTGCATGAGTGATGGCAATCGGTCTTGCAGAAATTTCAATGGCTTCTAGAGTTGAACGAGGCGCAGAATGGCTCATGTCTACAACCAGCCCAACCCTGTTCATCTCTTTGATCACTTGACGTCCCATCCTTGTTATTCCGGGATCATCTTCTTCGTAACAGCCTGTTGCCAGCAGACTTTGATTGTTGTAGGATAGTTGCATGAAACGCACACCAAGTTGATGGCAAATTTCAACTAAACCAATATTATCCTCAATCGGCGAGCAATTTTGAAAGCCAAAGATAATTGCTGTTCGCCCCTCATCACGTGCTTTCAGCACATCCTCTGCACAGCGTCCCTGAAAAATCAACTCTGAATGCTGCTCAAAAAGACGATTCCAGGCAATCACATTCTCTACCATTTCCTGAAAATCCTCGTGGTAGCAAATTGTCGCATGAACAGCCGCTACTCCGCCTTCATTCATCTGCCGGAAAACTTTCTCTGACCAGTTGTTATACTGGAGTGCGTCTATGATTAAAGGCGATTTAGAATTTTTCATAACTTTATTAATCGTCTATGGAAAAAGCAAATAAACTAATATTTACGTTTTATTTTCGCATCATTATAAAGAATATATGAGTAATTTTCATTAGCAAGTTTTCGCTGAGAAACCGAGAGTGGATCCATATCATTTTGAGGTCGATTCAAACTCAGACCATCACGATCTTGCCTTTGCTTGCCGCGTATGTGCATCCACATATTTTTGCCAACAATTTGTTCTACTTCGGGAGACATATACGATTGCAGAGCAAAACCTATTCTTCTGTGCTTACTTTTGTTCGGTTTTGAACCATGAATGACAGCACCATGGTGAATTGACATTTCACCTGGTTTCAGGATCAAATCAACAAGCATTGATTCATCAACATCTTTTACAACTTGCCCGCGTGTTAAGATATTATTTTCAGCAAATGTATCTTCATGTTTACGGATATTTTGCTTGTGACTGCCAGGAATCATAGTCATACAGCCCATTTCTATATTGCTCTGCGTTAATGCAATCCAGGGTGTGAGGAAGTCACAACTGTTCATCCCCATGTAGGTTGCATCCTGATGCCAGCTCACAAAATGATCGGTAGCAGGATCTTTGCTAAACAGCACTGATGCCCATAAGGAAATGTCCGGACCAAGCAAATCTTCTACGGCATCCACGATAACGCTGTTGTGAGCTAATTCATCAAGAAATGGAAATATCAGGTGCAAATTATTGCGATTTTCCGGATTAAAATCTTGCGGATACTTTTTTTCTGCTTCTTCAAGTTTTGTCTTAATTGAGCATGCTTCGTCTTCAGACATGACTCGAATCGGCGACACAAAACCATTTTCATGGTACTCTTGAATTTGATCTGCTGTTAAAATTTTTGACATTGTGATTAGCCAACAATTATTTTGAAGCTTAAATTTACTTCTTTATGCATGTAATACACATTCAAGTCTAGTTTTACCAGTATATCAATGTAATTGTTACATATAATTTTATTTTTCAACTAACACCGATGATAGGCAGTTCCGGAGTTGCACGAACCGATAAAAGACGCGGAGCACCATTTTGTACAACGAGATTTTCTTCATGCACCATTATCAGCCCGTCACCGTAACTAAGTGACGGTTCGAGTGTGATGACCATGTTTTCCTCTAACACAGTCTCATCAAATGCAGCATGTGAAGGTTGCTCAGTGAGTTGCATTCCAAGTCCATGACCATAGCGGCCTACCTCACCTCCTTGATCATCCATCTCAGAGATGACGTTTTGCATGGCCTGAAATAATTCACGGCAGGTAGTTCCAGGCCTTGCCGCGCACAACCCTTCTTCGGTTGCACGCCACAGTGTGTCATAGGCACGGCGTGAGTGATCATTCGCTTGTTCTATCGCAAAATTTCTGTCAAAATCACAAAAATAACCATCAAAAGTAGCACCGGTGTCAAACATCAAAATATCGCCGGACTCTAAGAGACGTTGTGAAGGCGGTGAGATAATATCACGATAACCGCCTTGATCCGCACCACCAGCCAAATAAGGTACATCATCAGCACCCTGAGCCAGGCATTCCATCCGGAAAGCACGGAAGGCTTCCGCAAGCGGTTGTCCTTTGTGAAAAATTTCGCTTGCTCTCGCAAAAGTTAGCGAGGCGATACCGCAAATATGGGCAATTTTCTCAATCTCCGCAGGGGATTTCACCATCCGTAAACTGCGTAGAATATCTGTTGCATCAACAATCTCGACTCCCGGCAGCCCTCTCAGCAAGCGTTCGTAATCACCAAGGGGCATGCGTAAACTTGTTTCGTGTCCTTTCATAACACCCAATTTTTCACCCTGTTTTGACAATGGCTCAAGCAAATCCTGTAAGAGGCTGATGCCGTCATCTTTCGGTGCAGGAGCACCCCAAGTGCGAATATCATCAATCCAGGTTGTGCGCATCAACGCAGCACCAATTTCTGGAATAACGGCAATCGGTTTTTTATCAACAGGAATGAAAAGAAACCAGGGGCGTGTTGGACTTTGCCAAAATTGTGTAAGGAAACCACTGAAATAACGTACTTCCGGCTCACTCATTAGTAAAATACCGGCTAGTCCTTTTGCATACATCAGTTTATGTAACCGCTCTAATCGCGCCTCGAACTCCCCAACTGGAAAACCTCGAACAGGGCTATCCAACATTTTTACCTCCTTCCATAATTGTGTTAAATATTTCTCTATCGGTTACTCCTTCAGAACCAATCAGCAAAACACGGGATTTTTCATACAAACCAATTTTCTTTTTCAAATCAAGTTGTTTTGCTGCACAGATAAGTACAGCAAGACCTGCCACTGCACTTTCACCA
>MPLU02096849.1_pt1 | contig 42079 bp, 39 predicted proteins | sample 1617381 | NCBI WGS metagenome assembly MPLU02 (sample SAMN05944801, study PRJNA350692) | marine metagenome | biome: marine; feature: ODZ; material: water; isolation source: 90 m water sample filtered on 0.2 um supor filter | place: Pacific Ocean | collected 2012-04-08 | depth 90m m
TGTTTCTCGTAAAGCTTATCCTAATTTAGACATAAAAAACTTAACTTTAGACGATGCGGTTGATATTTATAAAAGAGACTATTGGGACAAGGCTAAAGTTGAAGAACTGAAGCCTGACCAAAGACACATATATTTCGACATGGTAGTAAATATGGGGCGGAGTCGAGCTGTAAAGGTTTTACAGCAAACAGCCAACTCAAAGGGGAGTACCCTAAAAGTCGATGGCGGTCTCGGACCGATAACCATCGAAGCGCTTAAAGACGTAGAGTTGAAGAGAGCAAGATGTTACAGAGTGAAATATTATTGTGATTTAGTCTCAAGAAAGCCCGACTTAGAAAAGTTCCTTTACGGATGGTTTCGAAGGAGCCTCGAGGTATAATTTAGTACCTGTATATTTATAATTGTATAACAATGTATTGGTAATTTTATGGTTAAATTAAAAAAACTATTAGAATCGACAAAATCAGATAATAGTCCAGGGCCTAAAGGGTACGCACCTTTTGTAACACCTGAGAAATTCAAACAATATAAAATCTATTTAAAGAAAGTGTTTGAAAAAAGTGGAATGAAACTTGTTAATGAAGGTGTTGATGATAAAGGTATTTTAAAAGCAATATTCTTAGCAGGAGGACCAGGCTCAGGTAAAACTTGGGTAACTCGTGGATTATATGGAATACCTCAAAAATTAAACTTTTCTGTAGGCGGACTTAAACTTGTTAATCAAGATACTGAATTAGAAATGTTATTAAAAAAATATTTTCAGACAACTGATTTAGATAATATGCCTGAAGAATTATTTGCAGATATTACAGGTGTAGATTTTGAGGGTGATAAAGTAGATATGAGTAGTGGATTGAGAGCATATGCTAAAGATTTAACTAAAGCGAGAATGGAAGGATATGTTCGTGGTCGTTTAGGTGTTATTATAGACGGAACAGGACATAAGTTTCAATCTATAGCAAAAAAGAAACAGAAATTTGAAGATTTAGGATATGATTCATATATGGTTTTTGTAAATACATCGTTGGAAGTTGCACTAAAACGAAATTTAGAAAGAGATAGAGTCGTTCCTGAAAAAATAGTTCGTGAGAGTTGGGAAGATGTACAACAAAATTTAGGAGGTTTTCAAAGGTTATTTGGTCGAAATTTTTTAATTGTTGACAATAGTAAAACCCTTGATGAAGAACAAGCAGAGAAGAAATTTGAATCTTTAGTAAAACAAGGAGTGAGCAAATTCGTAAAAGCGCCCGTTAAAAACAGAGTAGGAAAAAATTGGATTAAGAGAGCAAGGGCGTTAAAGAAGCAAGGAATAAAATAATGTCCAAACTTTCAGATTGGTTAGTTCGGCCTATTATTGAAGAGGATATAACTAAAAATCCTAAAATAAAAAAAGCCTTAAGAAGATTAATAGATAAAAATATCTTGCCTAAGACCTATTCAACTAATATTGATAAACTTCAAACATTTTTAAATACTAACCCGCATATATTTACACAACTTTTAAAAGTATTAGGTGAGAAAAAATCTACTAAAATAAAAGAGGCAAAAAAAGCAGGTGTTGTAGTAGTTTATTCAGGAAGATTTCAACCTTTTCATTTAGGTCACTACTCAACGTATAAGAAGTTAGTACAAAAATTCGGAAAGGACAAGGTTTTTATTGGCACAAGTAATAAAACACAAGCAGGTCGCAGTCCTTTAAATTTTAAAGAAAAGAAATCTATTATTACAAGATTTTTTAATATATCGCCAAAGAAAATTGTACAAGTTCGTAATCCATATTCTCCTGTTGAGATATTAAAAGATTTTCCAAAAGAAACAACTTATATAGCCGCAGTAGGTGAAAAAGATTCAGAAAGACTAAAGGGTAAGTATTTTAAACCTTATAAAACAGGCAAGACTTCTCCATACGAAAAGGGAGGATTTGTTTTAGCAGTACCACCGACAGATTTTAAAATAGGCGGAGAACCTGTTAGTGGAACAAAGGTACGAGCAACTTTCGGAGGACCTGTGAATATGTCGGCCAAAGAAGAATTATTCAAAAGGATGTATAAAAAGGTTGACAAAAAGATATTACAATTTTTGATAAAAAAGTTCGGAGGCACTTTAACAGAAGCAACTACGACAGCCACAAATCATATTGATGACGGACCACCAACATATTATGCAAGTTATTCTGATTATAGAAAATATTCTACAGCATGGTTGATGGATTTATATGGTGAAGAAGATTGGGAAGTGTTAGACCATTTAATATATTCTGATTTCGACCCTATTGAAGACTATACTTTAAAATATAATACGGTCCCCGCAGTTTCATATTTAGACGCAGGAACAGCTAAAGGTTCAAAATATGCTATTGACAAATATCAAGATTTTATACAAAAAATTGTTGATGATTTTGGATGGGATGTTTTGACTTGGTTAGGAGTAGATTCAGCTAAAAAGAATAGAATAGGTACCGTAATATCACCAGGTGTAGGAAAAGATTTAACAGACCAACACGACTTAAAAGAAAGTGTATTTTCAGATTCTAAACAACTATTTATAGAAGATAAAGAGTTATTATTAATGGGTGGAGCTTATGGACATCTCGCTCATCCTTTCGATGACAATAGGTTAACATTTAGAGACTTAAAAACAATGATAGATTTAGCACTTCAAGGTAAACTTGATAGTGTGTCGGAAAAGACAGATGGTCAAAATCTTATGATTTCTTATATTAATGGAAAGGTAAGAGCGGCACGTAATAAAGGACAATTAAAAAACTTTGGACAAAATTCTCTTGATATAAAAGGTATACAAAATATGTTTTCAGGTCGAGGTGAAATTGAAAACGCATTTGTATATGCTATGAAGGACTTAGAAAAGTCTATCAAGAAATTAAGTAAAAAAGACTTAGATACTATATTTGGTAACGGTAAGTCTTTTATGAGTTTAGAAGTAATGTATGTGCCTACTACAAATGTTATACCATATGGTATAAATATGTTAGTGTTTCACGGAACTATGACTTATAATGAAAAAGGTGAAGCAACAGGTCAAAGTAAATCTGCAGGCTCAAAGTTAACAAAGTTAATTAAGAAAGTCAATGCAAATGTTCAAAAACATTTTGATATACAAGCATTACCTAATACTAAATTGCCAAAAGTGAAAGATTATGAAGCAAAGAAATCAACGTTTCTTAGTAGAGTAAATACTTTACAACGTGATTACGTACTTTCTGATACAGATACGGTCGGTGATTATCATCAACATTTTTGGTTAGAATATGTTTTAGCAGGAGCAAAATCATCTGACTACCCTAATCCTACAGATAACGTTTTATATAGTTTAATGAAGAGATGGGCGTTTTTTGACAAATCATATAAGATACCTACAATTAAAAAAGATTTAAAAGAATATCCTAAATTTTTAGAATGGGTATTAGCTACAGATAAACAAGACCACACTAAAATATGGAAAGATAATGTTTCTAAATTTGAAAGAATATTTCTCGACCTAGGCGCGGAAGTTTTATCAAATATGGAAAACTTTTTATCTGCAAATCCAACACAAGCCGCAGTTAAGATGAGACAAGAATTAGCAAAGACAATTAAAAAAATACGTTCAAGTAATGATTTGAGAACTATGGATATGATGAAAGCACAACTTGATAAAGTTCAATCTATGGGTGGATTTAAAAAGTTAGTTCCTACAGAAGGAATTACTTTTATGTTTAAAGGTAAAGTTTACAAACTAACAGGTTTGTTCGCACCTATAAATCAAATACTCGGAATGTTAAAATACACAAGGTAAGTTATGAGTGATTTTGGTAAAAGTGGAAAAGAAAGAGTTCGAGAATATAAAGCAATGGAGGCTATATTAAACGGAGCCACTCCTGAAAAGAGAGTAATGGTTGGTTATAAAGGTGAACAACAAAAATCAGGTGATATAGAAAGCCCTCTAACTGAAATAATGTCGAAGGTTCGTATGCCTTGGTTCTGCCCTGCTTGTAAAAAAGTTATGAAGAAAACAATAGATAATCAAACATGGAGGCAATTTGAACATTGTTTTGATTGTCAAATTGAATTTGAAAATCGTTTAATTATAGAAGGTAAGTACGAATCGTGGAAAAAGAAAAAAATTGTAGAAAATCAGTTAGCAAAATATAAACACGACCTTGACGGCATTAAAGAGTTTTATGATAAAAAATCTATAACACATTTAAATGCAATAAATCCTGAACTTGGTGCTATTGATAGAGAAGAATATTCAGTTGAAAATCCTGAGGAGTGGGATAAAAAAATAGATGAAGCAGTAGAATTTTTTGAAAGTGAAATAAATAGACTCGAAAATGAGTTGGGAGAATTAAATGAAGTGGCTTAAATATATCTTAGGTCTTCTTGGCGCAGTCGGTGCTTTATTTGCGATGAACAAAGCAAAGAGTAAAGAAGTACAAAAACTTAAAAAAGTTATTGACGAAAATAAGAAAGAAGAAAAGAAAGTTGAAAAACAAATTGTAGAATTAGAAACTGCTAAGAAGGCTTCTAAAAAAGAAATCGGTAATATGAAAAGAAAACTTACCATATCTAAAAAGAAGACTCAAAAAATGCAAGAAGTTTATGATAATGATGAAGTTGAATCAGCAGAAGATTTTTTAAGAAAGTTCGCAAAGAACAAATGAGGTTTAGTATGAAAATATTAAAATACTTTTTAATTGGATTTTTTGTCTTTTCAATAGTAGATGGACAAGAAATAAAAAAAGATGGTGAATCACCAAAAACATTTACTTATGCTGAAGCATTAGAGATGTTGAAAGCACGTGATGCACAATGGGAAGGTAAATTAGCAAAAGCAGATTCATTGATAGAATCACAAAAAGTAGTGATTTCTGATTGTGACGCAGTTGTTGTTAAGTTAGAAGAACAAGCAAATTTAGATACCTTGATGTTAGTTGCACAGAAAAAACAAATTGATTTATTAAAATCACGTGAAAAAGCAAATGAGCAGATGATAAAATTAGTTGAAAAGAAATGGTATGAAAATCAATATCTTTGGTTAGGAATAGGATTTATTTTAGGCAAAATATGAAATCAAATGATTTAAAAGAAGCTCTACGACAGGAATATATTAAATGTGGAGAAGACCCTTCGTATTTTATACGTAAGTATTGTGTTATTCAACACCCTATACGAGGAAAAATTCCATTTGAATTATACCCTTTCCAAGTAGATACACTTAACGAAGTTTTAAATCACAAATACAATATAATTTTAAAGGCGAGGCAGTTAGGTATTTCTACTTTGACTGCGGCGTATTCATTATGGTTGATGACATTTAGAAATGACAAAAATATTTTAGTGTTAGCGACTAAACAAGATACTGCTAAAAATCTTGTTACAAAGATTCGAGTGATGCACTCTAATTTACCTAATTGGTTAAAACAAACTTGTATTGAAGATAATAAACTATCTCTACGATATAAAAATGGTTCACAAGTAAAAGCAGTATCATCAAGTGAAGACTCAGGTCGTTCAGAAGCACTATCTCTATTAGTATTAGATGAAGCCGCATTTATAGATAAGATTGATACAATATGGGCTGCGGCTCAACAAACATTATCAACAGGTGGTCAATGTATTGCGTTGTCTACTCCTAATGGTGTCGGAAATTGGTTTCATAGAACGTGGGTAGATGCTGAAGAAGGCGGTAATACATTTCATCCAATAAAATTACATTGGACCGTACATCCTGAGAGAAATGAAAAATATAGAAAAGAACAAGATAAACTATTAGGTCCAGGACTCGCCGCACAAGAATGTGATTGTGACTTTCTAACTTCAGGTCAAATGGTAGTAGATGGTACTATTTTACAAGAGTATAAAGACAATCATTGTAAAGACCCGATGATGAAACAAGGTATTGATTCTAATGTTTGGATATGGGAACCGCCTGATTATACAAGAAGTTATATAATGAGTGCTGATGTTAGTAGAGGTGATGGTACAGATTATTCAGCATTTCATATATTAGATGTTGAATCTATGGAACAAGTTGCTGAATATCGTGGTAAAATTAGTACGAAAGATTTTGGAAATTTATGTGTAAATACCGCAACAGAATATAATGATGCCCTATTAGTTGTTGAGAATAACAACATAGGATGGGCCGCTATTCAACAAATTATAGATAGGGGTTATCAAAATTTATTTTATACAAGTAAAGATTTACAATATGTAGATGTAGAACATCAAATCACTAATCGATTCAGAGCAGAGGACAGAAACTTAAAACCTGGATTCTCTATGACTATGAAAACAAGGCCACTTGTTATTGCTAAATTAGAGGAATACTTTAGAGAAAAGGCAGTAATTGTTCGTTCAAATCGATTAATTGATGAGTTGTTTGTATTTATATATAATAACAATAAAGCACAAGCTATGTCCGGTTATAATGATGATTTGGTTATGAGTTATGGAATAGCGTTGTGGGTTAGAGATACTGCATTGAGATTGAGAGCAGAAGGGATAGAATTAAGTAAAAAAACTATTTCTAATTTTTCTACTCCGAATCAATTAATGTATACACCAGGAGGAACACAAGAAGCCTGGAAAATAGAAATCGGTCCTCAGAAAGAACAAGAGGACATTCAATGGTTATTGTAGGAGTTAATTATGGCTGTAGATAAAGGATTATTTACAAGATTAAAAAGATTGTTTTCTACTAATGTTGTCGTAAGACAAGTTGGAGGAAGGAAACTTAAAGTTTCTGACACATCAAGAACACAATCAAGTATTAAACATCAGTTGATAGACAGATATCAAAAAATATATTCATCAGCAAAACAATATGGATATGATGGTGGACTAATAATACAACAACAACGTATAGGTCTTTTTAAAGATTATGAATCAATGGATACTGATTCTATTATATCATCTGCACTTGATATTTATGCTGATGAATCTACTATGAAGAACGAATATGGCAAAGTATTAGATATAGAAACTGATAATGCAAATGTTCACGATATATTACATAACTTATTCTATGATGTTTTAAATATAGAATTTAATTTATGGCCGTGGGTACGTAATATGTGTAAATACGGAGACTTCTTTTTATTTCTTGATATTGATGAGAAGTTCGGTGTTACTAATGTAGTTCCAATTAGCCCGTATGATATTTCACGAGTAGAAGGTGAGGATGAAGAAAATCCACATATGACTAAGTTTCGTATGAATCCCGTAGATAATGTTAGACATACTACTTATGGTCCGAAAGATGATGATTTTGAAGCATTTCAAATTGCTCATTTTAGATTGATAAGTGATGCAAATTTTTTACCATATGGTCGTTCTACATTAGAAGCGGCACGTAAAGTTTGGAAACAATTAACTCTTATGGAAGATGCTATGTTGATTCACAGAATTATGAGAGCACCTGAAAAAAGAGTTTTTAAATTTGATATTGGAAATATCCCTCCCGCAGAAGTAGAAAACTATATGCAACAAGTTGTAAACAAAATGAAGAAGACTCCTGTAATGGATGAACAAACAGGTGAATATAATTTAAAATACAATATGCAAAATATAACAGAAGATTTCTTTATACCTGTTAGAGGCGGAGATTCAGGTACATCTATTGATACGTTGAATGGATTGAGTTATGATGCAGTAGATGATATTGAATATTTAAGAAATCGTATGTTAGCTTCATTACGAGTACCTAAAGCGTTTCTTGGTTATGAAGAAGGCGTAGAAGGAAAAGCGACTCTTGCCGCAGAAGATGTTCGCTTTGCTCGTACTATCGAACGGTTACAAAGAATTATTGTAAGTGAATTACATAAAATTGCTATTGTACATTTATATGCACAAGGGTTTAGAGACCAAGAGTTAGTTAATTTTGATTTAACTCTTACAAATCCATCTACAATATATGAACAAGAAAAACTTGAAATTTGGAATACAAAGGCAGGTTTAGCAGATTCTATGTTAAGAGATGGACTAATGTCTTCAGAATGGGTATATAAAAACATTTTTGGTATGAGTGATGATGAGATTAAAGACGAAGATGAAAAGATTATCTATGATTATAAAAATAAGTATAGAAAGTCTACTATCGAATCTGAAGGTGAAGACCCAGCAAAACAACCTGAACCGGCAGAAACTAATGATGATGCGATAGGTAGAACAGGAAAAGAATTAAATGGTGTAATGGGAAGACCAAAAGAAGGTCCAAAGTATGGTAAAGATGGCTCAGCACGTGGTCGTGACCCAATGGGTTCTCACGATTTACGTACAAGTTATGAAAAAGATAACAAAATTAAGCATACTTTTAATAATGGACCGTTGGCGTTAGCCCATTATGATGGTTTAGTAAAGGCAATGGATAAAAATTCGAGAGAAATTCTTTCAGAATCGGAAGATTTAACAGAAAATTACAAGGAAGAATTAAACTCAGAAAAATAATTTTTAATTAGGACATATTTATATATGACTTGGAAGAGTTGGAGTTAAAATGATTAAACATAATAAAGTAAAAAACACAGCATTTTTGTATGAATGTTTGACGAGACAGATAACCTCAGATGTATTATCTAACGTTGAACCTTCACCCGCTTTAGCAATAGTAAAAGAGTTTTTTAAACCTACTACTATTTTAGGTAAAGAGTTAGTCTTATATAAAGCATTAACCTCTAAAAAACTAAAAAACGAGAATAAAATCAATTATTTAGTAGATTCTGTACTACGTGAAAGAGTTAAATTGAATTTTAGTGAACTGCGAAGAGCGAAGTATAATTTAATTAAAAAGATTACTGAAAAGTATGAGTTAAAAGATTTTTTAAGAACACGAATTACTAACTATATAGATATAGCATCAGTTTATAAATTATTTGAAATTCAACACAACTCTAACCCTTTCGAAGAAACAGAAATACGATTTGTCGTTATGGAAAATCTTAAAGATAAAGATTCTCCAAAATCTAAAAAACAATCCGTGATTGAAAAATTCGCACAAGAATCAAAAGATTTGAGATTGTTATCATATAAAATACTTGTAGATAAATTTAATTCCAAATATTCCAATCTTAATGAGTCACAACGTGATTTATTAAAAACTTATATAAATAATATATCTAATACGAGTACTTTAAAAGATTTCATGGCCGAAGAAATTACAAAGTTGAAAAATGAAATCTTAAAAATTCATCCAAAAATTGATGACAAGGTCGTTTCTATTAAACTAAAGGAATGTTTGAACGTTTTGAAAAAGTTGAATAAAGGAAACATTGTTAGTGAAGAACAACTCATTACTATGATGAGATTTTATAGTCTTTTGGATGAAATCAATGAAGTCGTCAATAACTCGTAGTGAATTAAAAGAAATCCTTCGAGAAATTCTACGTGAATTACAAGAAGCGACTACCACAGGTAATATTGCTGGTTATGAAACTCCAAAAGCCTTTGCAGGTAATATAAAGAAAAACAAAGACCTCAAAAAGAAACTTATTAACAAACTTCATATGAAATTAGTTGGTAAAGTTAATGAACACGTATTTGATGGTACAGGTGTTGATTGGTCTGATGAAATGATATGGAAGTGGTTATCTAAAGCATTGAAAGCCGCAGGTATTAAAGAACTAAAATATCAACCTATGGAGAAGAGTAAGATAGGTAAAAATGTATATGGTTGTTTCTTCACCGTACAGGCTAAAGGTCGTAAAGATGTTATGCCTTTTTATGTAGATAAAAAAGGTAATATAGATTTAGGTGTTGCATCTAAGGATTGGATAATAGGAAAAGTTGGCAAGTTACCACAAGTTGTTAAAAATTTAAAAGATTATAAAAAGCACGATTTGATGAACGAAGATTTAGACCCATACAAAGATTTCTCAACAGGTAATTCTTGGGAAAAAGACTATGATTTAAATCTCGGTGCTTTCGTAGATGAATATCAAAAATTTATAAAAGCCGCTAAGAAATTAAAATCTGTTAAAGATGAAAGTAAACGGGCTTGGGCAGCTGCAATTAGAAAAAAAGTTGGAAAACCTATGTTCAACGGATACATTCATATGTGGATGAAACCATTTGAAGTTATAGATAAATTTAAAAAATTCGAAAAACTACCTGATAAAGCAGGTTGGGTTCACGAAGGAAAAATAAAGGAAGCGAGATATCACGAATTTCGTGATGATGAAACTCGTAATCCAAAACAAAAGATTTGGCATAGTGTTAGAGAAGTTCGTGATAGTTTAGTGAAACTTGAAAGAAATTTAAAATATTGTATTAAATTAAAGAATGAACAAAATATGGATTCAAGAACATACTATCGTTATGCTAAAAATAGTTTTCCAAAGATTCAAGAGAGATTAATTAAAATGGCAAAGAAAATAGGGGAGTTAAGCGCGTGAGTACTTATAAAAGAATGATGAAAGAAGCCTTCGGTGTTGTAAAGGAAGGTAAGATAGAATCTCGTGAATTAAAACTTTTTATTGATAATGATTCACGTTTATATAGACAGAGGATGATGCCAATATTTAGAAATCTTAGTAAGAAAATGGCTAAAGGTACTTATAAAAAAAGTTTAGCAGAAAGAGCATTTATGTATTTAGTTAATGATGGTGTAAAGAGATATATATCAGACTTTGGCGGCGACAAGGATACTTTTTCACGTTCAGACAAAAAAGAAGTTGCAAAACAATTTGTTCAAGAATTTCAAGATGCGTACGATAATGAAGAGTACGATTTTATGGGGAGAAAGTAAAATGAAAATTTTAGAAGATTATAAAAAAATAGCAAAACATCTATTCGTTGAAGCAGATATACCTGATGATAAAGATATACCTTATAAGGATAAAGACGGTGAATCTACAACGATGCCAGCGTCATCTGCTAAGACTATGCCTGACGACCATCCTGCTAAACAAGCCTATAATAAAATGAAAGGTGATGATAGTGACAAAGAGAAAGAAGAACCTTCAGATAAAAAATTAGGTAAAGGTGATTTCGATAGAGATGGTGATGATAGTGACGATGACCAATATGATGTTGACTCCGGAGACTATAAAGGAAGTGATGAAAAAGTACTTAAACTTCATAAAGTAATGACTCATATTCAAGGTGAAGATGATACATACAATCATACATACCGCCGGGCTAATGCTTTAGAAAAAATGACGGAAAAAGAAGCAGAAGATGTTCACAATGGTTTAAAAGCAGAAGCAGAAAGACTTGAGAATAAAGGTACTCGTCACTTTGAAGGACAAGAACCTAATGGTATCGGTCGATTTGACCAAGACGATGTTCCTGAAGGAATGTATCATTCCGGTGACGCATATGACGAATATGTTTGGCCGAGCCAAAAGGATAGAGAAAACTATTTATCTGCAAAGTATGCGGCTTCTAAATGGTATACAATGACACATCCGAGTGAGGGTGGTTCTTTTGGACAACGAATTGATATAAAGTGGAAAGAAGGCGAGCAGGAAGAATCGGTTAAAGTAATAAACGGAAAAAAATATAAACCTGTCCAATAAGGGGAGAAATAAAATGAAACAATTAATAGTAGACTATATACCATTCGAAGTTGCTCCTGAAGCAATTACTGAAGCAATGTCTTCTAATGGTAAACTAATCGTGAAGGGCGTTTTACAACGAGCAGAAGCGAAAAATCAAAATGGTCGTGTTTACCCTATAGACCTTCTACAGCGTGAAGCAAAGAAGTATACAGGTAGTTTTATAAAAGAAAAAAGAGCATTAGGTGAGTTAGACCATCCTGATAGTTCTGTTGTAAATTTAAATAACGTTTCACACAATGTATTAGAGATGCATTGGGACGGAAATGATTTACTTGGTACAATCGAAGTATTGACTACACCAAGTGGAAACATTTTAAGAGAGTTATTCAAATCAGGTATTAGACTCGGCATTTCTTCTCGTGGTTTAGGTTCCGTTGAACCTATGAAAGAAGATAAAGATGCTCAAGAAGTACAAAACGATTTTGAATTAATAGCATTTGATTTTGTAAGTAACCCATCTACACACGGAGCATTTATGAATCCTGTTAATGAGAGTGTTAATCGTGATGCTCAAATACGTTCAGGTAAATGGAATGCAGTAGATAATACTATAGGACAAATCCTAAGAGGTGAATAATGCCTAATCCTGCAGGAAAAACTACTCTCGGTTTAAGTGATTATAAGATAGCCCCTAATAATGCAGGGTTTCCTAATTTTTCTGATGAATATGTAACAGGTTTTACACCTTTAATGCAATTCGGTCAGAGTCAAATTAATGGAGTTTATAATGTTAATGATGATGGTGAGTTATTACCGCCATCATTTACTCCGCCAACTTTTGACCAATTATATGTTCCTCCAGCAGAACAGACTTTGTTTTCATATGGAAACGAAAACATAGCAACAACATATAATAATGAAATAGGCGAAGTAGATTTTTTTAATGACCAAGATGGTATGCACGTAGGCTTTACATCACATCAACCTAAAGGGTTGAGTATGTATATTAAAGATGGTGGCGGAAGTATTATATGGGGAGGCAGTGGCAAATATAGTAGTTATGAAGGTCCTGGCATAGAACACGCATTTGATATTCCGAATCAACCACTTGAACCTACAGAAAATTTAGAACAGAGAGCATCAGTTTATAGTAATATAGATAGTACAGGTACAGAACGTCCCACACTATTAAGTGAATATTTACCAGGACAAGTAAAAACAGGTAATCAAATTTATGATTCGTTAAATACAAAAAATTTCCATAATCATCCGATGCCTGAAAATTTAGAGAGTTATTATTCTCAAGTAGGAAGTACTTATTCGATAGAAGGTAAAAAGGCAGATATTGAAGACCTCGTTCCGAACCCAATACCAAACTTCGCAGAACAAGCATGGCAACATGGAAAAGCATTTTCTAATTCTAAAGGTGGCGGTATAGAATCTATGATTTTAAAAGACCCTGAAGGCAAACGTCCAGGACAAATGGCTGTTGGTATGGGAATAGAAGCAACAGGAGGCGGAGAACAAGATTTACAAGCATTATCAGAACCTATGAGTGTTGATAAGGTGTTAGATAGTTCGTTGAATAATATAAATTCTAATTATAATAATAATTTTAATGGAATACTATAATGCCTTTCAAGTCTGAAAAACAAAGAAAATGGATGCACGCTAATAAACCTGAAATGGCTAAGAAGTGGGAAAAGAAAAAGAAGACAGAGTTAGTTCCTAATATGGCAGTAATTAATCCTGATGCTCAAGCAAAAATGTTACAGAGAGCAAAGGACAGAGAAATAAGAAAAGGTGTAAAATTAAAAACAGCATTAAATAATAAGAACCACGATGACCATAATAAAGCAAAAAGTATTTGGCAAAAAATTAAGGATAGAATTATGAAGAATAGAAAAGAATATGCTACGGAGTTAGTCAAGCGTGTAAAGGAACAACGTACAAATTCTGTAAATGAAGGTGAAAAAAGAGATTTTCATAATGCATATGCGAAGTATTATAAAACATATGAAGCTTTTGCGAGAGAAGTTATGAGATTAGCTAAAAGTATTTCTAAGATAAGTGGTGATAAAACGGATGAAAAAATTATTTTAAAGAATTTTAAAAAACAAGTTATTCCATTTGCAGGTTTAATGAATAGTTGGGATAAAGGAAAACAGAACAATCCTCATATAGATGAAGGTGTACTAAACGAAGCAACTTACGTAAAAGGTAAGATGATGGTAATATTGAAAAATTCATTTAATCAGGTACATAGAAGTTTAAGTAGGAATGTATCTTTATCAGATTCTATGGATGATAATCAAAAAGCAAGATTAGCTATGTTCCAAAAAAGAATGTCTGCGGCTCGTGAAGATTATGTTAAAGCAGTTATGAGAGCAACTAAACCATTTGATAAAGAGATAACCGGAGTATAAGATGAGTAAGATTCAAGTACAAGGTATCGGAATGTATGATGATAAAACTCTTAAAAAGAAAATCATACAATTAGTAACTGACTTACAGAAGAACGCTAAGAAAGGTGATTGGAACAAGGCATCAGAAAATGGTATTAGAGCATTAGGTCGTATGTGGAACGCATATCAAGATTGGGCGCGAAACAACGAATCAATAGATGAATCAGATTTAGGACTTACATATAAAAAGGGTAAGACAATAAAAGTTACACATAAGACATCAGGAAGAGAAATTATCATTATAGATAAACCAAATGTAAGAAAAGAATATCAAAAAATAGGGTATTATGCAGAATCTGTAAATGAACGAGCTTATGCTCACGTGAGAAAATCAGGTGATGATTATATGGGCGGCTATAATGATAATAAAGGAAATGATACAGAAATGTATAAGTCTAAAAAAGACGGAACATTTTATATATGGGTGAAGAGTAACGGTTCAGAAGCTTATATGGATTTACCTAAAAATATAAAAGACAGGTCTAAAGCCGATGTTATTCATAATAAACTTACAACAAGTTTTAAAACAAAAAAAGCACCAAAGATAAAATTAAAAAGTAGATGGAAACATAATCAGTTGCCTTGGATGAGAGGACCAAAAAAAGAATCCGTAAATGAAGGACCTGATATTGATTTACATAATAAATTATCTAAAAAAGAAGCAGAAATTATTCAACTTGTTCAAAAATTCAAAAATAAAGCAAATGTACCTGCTATCGCAAGGAGTTGGATGTTAGGACTACATAATAAATTAAAAAAACAAGGTATAAAACTTGAGTCTATAAATGAAGATAATAGTTGGGCTAATAATAAAGCAATGAAAAGGGCTGATGTTGCTACTATTCTCAAAAAGGATATGGCTCTTATTATAAGTGGCGGAAAACCAAGAGGCGGATTTAATGGCAACACAGGTGAAATTTTTGCTTGGGCTGATAGTAATTCTAAACGAGGTATGAGATACACGATAAGTGTTAATACCGTACAAGATGCCTTAAAGGAATTATAATGATTAAATTAAGTGATATTATAAATGAAAAAAAATACTCACTTCCTGGTGAGGTTGATATAAAAAAACAATGGGCTATAGTTCTTAAGGGCGGTAGCATTGGCTCAGGAAGTAAAGGTTGGAATCTTGATGGAATGCCACTAAGATATTCATATGATACAGAAGAAGAAGCTAAAACTCAAGCTAAACGAAGTAATAAAAGATTGAGTCCTGGTGAGAAAAAATATTACGGGATGAGATATTTGGTTAGAGATTTGAAAAAATTTAAATCAAGATTGAAAAAGAACTAATGATTAAGTTAAAAGAAATGTTTAATCAAATGCAAGTGTACTCAAGTCCACAAGCAACTGCTTTTAAAAAAGAAGCTGTAGTTAAAGTTTCTAAAAAAGATGATGTTCCTGGAAATGCGATGAAAATGAAAGGCGAAGAAAAGATTAAAAAATTAGTTTATAGTGGAAGTAACGGAAAAGGTAGTTATGAGATTAAAGGAAATAAACTAAATGTAATTGGTATAAGACCGAGAGACAAAGGATTCTTCGTTAGACATTTTACAATGGGTACAGGAATCAGAAAAGCAAATTTATATTATGATGGTGTTCATTGGCAAGGTAAAAAGAAATTTGAATCTGTAAATGAAGCTATGAGTGATTCTGAAATTAAGAAGATGCATAAAAAAGCCAAAGAGACCGGAGAATTACCACCACACTTAAAAAAGTTAGTAAAAGATTTAGATAAATTTAAAGTAAAACATAAAGTAAAAAATATTGTTGTACCAGGCTTAGAGTGGATGGCTGATATAGAAGAAGGAACTTGTGGATATAGTATTGACGGAGAAGGTGATGATGAACCCGCAGGACCACATTTACTTAAAAAGGTAAAAAACGAAGATATGGATTATGTACCTGCTAAGTGGAGTTCACAAGAAGCAAAGTCACAGATGGATAATGATGTTAAACAAATGTCAAAAATTTTAGGAAAAGCATCTTATCAGATAATTAAGATTATGATGGATGGTGTAAAAGGCAATAGATATGATGCTTTAGACATCATAAGAGGAATAGATACAGGACCTTGGAATAGAACACACGAAGGTGAAAGACCATTTATGAAGATGTTATGGAGAAAGGTTCGTAAAGAATTTAGAAGATATATACCGAAAGGTAAACTTAGGAGATAAAAATGGCTGACGCAGGAGGAATGCATAGGACCAAGAGAACAGATGGTGAGTCTGTTGGAGACTATAATCGAGTAACAGAAGTGGGTGCTTCCACTACATTCCACGCAACAGGTTCAAACGCCGGTGCTGGATTTATTATTGAGAATGTAACAAATGTGGTAATAACTTTAGCAGATGGTGGAACTTTAGGTGGTGACCAATGTACCGTTAAAGTACTTTACCCATTTGGTGTTAGAAAAGTCGTGAATGGCGGAAGTGGTATAGTTCACGTATTACATAGATAAAATTTATAACGGAGATTGCAATGAAACTTAAAGATATAATAAAAGAAAATTCTGTTCTTGTTAGTCCTATAAAGACTATAAAACCTATAGGTGATATGGGTACTCGTAGTCAAGTTAAAATGACAGATTTAGTAAAAGAGGAAGAACAAACTGAAGAAAGACGAATTGATACAAAAGCATTTCTTGGTATGGTCAACAGATTTGGTCAAATCGGAGAAGATATAAAGGTAAATGATTTACGTGGTATCGCTAATGTGTTAAAGAATGTTGCTGAAACAGCAAGAATACATACAGAGTCTTTACAAGAAGATTGGTTTGATAAAGTAACCGTTACTCGTAATATGAAAGAATTAAATAATCACTCAAAACAATTCAGTAAGATTGCACAAGAAGCCGCAAATCTTCAAGAACGTATGAGAGGTCTTTATGAAGATATGGGTAATATAATAGGTCGTTATTATGAAATCAATGAAGAACTTACTGAAGATGGCGATTATGATGCTTTCTTTCAATCTGCTTTAAATAAATTTGATGCAGATTCACCTGCCGATATGGATGATGAAAAGAAAAAGAAATTTTTCAATTATGTAGATAATAATTATAAAGCGAAAGACGAAGGCTAATATGGTTTATGTAAAGGTTGATAAGAAACGAAGTATTGAAAAAGCAATCTCAATATTTAAACGAAAAGTAAAAGAAGCAGGTATTCTGTTCGAGTTACGTGAACGACAAGAATTTAAAAAGAAAAGTGCTGTAAAAAGAAAGAAAAAGGCACAAGCCCTCGCAAGAATGAGGCAGAGAAAAGAAAAAAGAGCCACTAAGTGGTTATAAAACTTTTTCTTTATATATTTATATAAAAACAAATACACTTTCGTACATTCGTACATCATAAAGTGTACCAATAGAGAAATTCTATAATAGTTTAAAATAACTATTTTTAATCCTAAAATTCCGTAAGGAGAATAGTAATGGATGATTTATTAAAAGATGCCATTGCAGATGCCAAAGCAGTTCGTGAAACAGCAATTGCTAACGCTAAGATTGCGTTAGAAGAAGCGTTTACACCAAAACTTCAAAATATGCTTTCTCAGAAGATTCAAAATGAAATCGAAGATGAAGACGAAGAAGATGAAGTGGATGCTGAAATGGGTGACGAAGAACAAGAAGAAGGTGCATATCACGAAGATGATGAAGTACCTGGTGATGACGTACCCGCTGAAGACGAAGCAGAGGAAGAGGAAGTTGATGAGTCTGAAATCATTGAGATTGATGGTGTAAAATATGCACCTGTAGTATCTGAAGAAGATGAAGACGAAGTTGAAGACGAAGAAGACGTTGAAGTCGCTGAAGGTGACGAAGACGAAGAAGACGAAGAAGACCTCGACCTTGAAAGCATTATAAAAGAGCTTGAGTCTGAACTTGACGAAGCAGAAGAAGTCGATGAATCGAAAGATGAAGTTGATGAGTCTGAAGAAGTTAAAGAAGACGAGGAAGTAAACGAAGGCGATGAAGAAGATAAAGATGATTCTGAACCTGTATCTGAAGATAAAGAGGAAGTCAAAGAAGAAGACGATTTTAATTTAGACGAAATTCTTGACGCTCTTAAAGAAGAAGATACAACTGAAGAGTCTGTTGACGATACTTCTAAACTTAAAGCTGAATTAGAAGAAACACGTGAAGCTGTCACATTTATGAGAGACAAGTTGAATGAAGTTAATCTTCTTAATGCTAAGCTTCTGTTTACAAACAAGCTTTTCCGTGCTTATGGCTTAAACAATGAGCAAAAAATGAAGGTGGTTGAAACCTTCGATAGAGCGTCAAATATACGTGAAGTCAAGTTGGTTTATTCAACAATGGCTGAAACATTTGGTGCTAAGAAAACTGAAATTAAAGAAACAAAAGGCTCAGCTTCTAAAGCTGTCGCATCAACAAAGAGTGATACCAAAGCAGAAGTAATTACTGAAGGTGACACTATGCGCGATAGATTTAAGAAGTTAGCTAATATCATTTAAGGGGATTAAAATGCCAAATTATGATAATATCAATGACTTAATGGGTGCTCAAAATGTTCAATCCGAAGTTCTTGCTCACACAAGAAAATTGGTTGAGAAATGGGAACCAACAGGTCTACTTGATGGCATAGATGATGAAAGTAAGAAAAGTGGTATGTCTGTACTTCTTGAAAACCAGGCTTCACAGCTGGTTAAAGAAGCTTCTCAGACCTCTACTTCTTCTAACAAAGAAGAATGGTCCGGTGTGGCTCTTCCATTAGTTCGTAGAATTTTTGGAGAATTGGCCGCTCAAGACTTTGTAAGTGTTCAGCCAATGAACCTTCCTTCAGGTCTTATCTTTTATCTTGACTTCAAGTACGGCTCGGCTAACGGCCTAGCATCCACAGGTGGAGACATCTTTGGAAACACATCAGGTTCAGGCGACGCAAGTGGTGGTCTTTATGGTGCTGGTAAATTCGGATATTCCGCAAAACCAGCAGTTAAAACCGGCCTTTCTATTGCCGCTGCATTAGCATCAAACAAGTTCATCACAGCTTCGGCTACATGGGCAGATGTTGATTTTGAACCTTCTTTAGAATCAACTGCGAGTTTGTCTAAAGTTAGTATACGTAAACAAGACTTAGATAGTCCTGACACGGACGCTGTAAGGTCTTTTGAACTTACCGGTTCAGCTGTTACTACACTTTATCCTGCTTACACTTCATATGACGGTGATGACACAATATCATTTGTTATTGAACACGTAGCAGGTGCCGCTGGTATAATTGCAAGTAACCTTGGTCTTAACTATACTAAAACAACAGGCGCAACAAGTAGGGGCGATTTTGAAGATACTCCTGCTGAACCAACTCCAACTGACTTGAGTATACCTCAGGTAGACATCCAAATGAAATCAATTCCGATTGTCGCTAAGACTCGTAAATTGAAAGCTGTTTGGACACCTGAACTTGCTCAAGACTTAAACGCATATCACTCTGTTGATGCTGAAGCTGAATTAACTTCTATGCTTTCTGAATACGTTTCTATGGAAATAGATTTGGAAATCTTGGATATGTTGATGAGCAACGCTTCTGCTAAAACTGAGAATTGGTCTGCTAAAGTTGGAATGGAATACGAAAGTACCGTTAATTCAGGTAATGGCGGATTCCAAGAAACTTCAGCTAATTCAAATGCTTACACTAAAGGCGAGTGGTTCCAAACACTTGGAAACAAAATACAAGCCGTAAGTAATGCGATTCATCAGAAAACACTACGTGGTGGTGCTAACTTTATTGTTGTGTCTCCCGAGACTGCAACTATAATAGAGTCTATTCCAGGCTATGCAGCTTCTACCAATGGTGATGCAATGAATAACAAGTATGCAATGGGCGTACAACAAATGGGTGCTCTTAATAACCGTTATAACGTTTATAAGAATCCTTATATGTTGGAAAATCAGATACTATGTGGTTTCAGAGGAAGTAACTTCCTTGAAACAGGTGCTGTATATGCTCCATACATTCCGTTAATTATGACACCTCTCGTGTATGACCCGGTCAACTTTACTCCTCGTAAAGGTGTAATGACTCGTTATGCTAAGAAGATGGTTCGTAATGAATTTTACGGAAAGGTCATCGTTGCTGACGCTGATATGGTCTAAGTTAGTTGATTAACTTTACCGTTTAAGTAAAAAGGCCTGAGAAATCAGGCCTTTTTCTTTTTACGAATCTACAGAAATTTAATAGTTTTATATTTATATATGACAAAAGACTTTTGGAGAAATAAATGGCACAATTACCAATTTGGGCTGGTAGCAGTAATTTTACAAGTAGCCAAACACCATACGGCTTTTATGATAGTGATATAGCATTTTCAGGTTCAGGTGTACATTCTGTAGATAGATTCGCAGATTGGGCGGCTAAGAGACTTGGCTATCCTATTGTAGATGTAGAAATGCAATCAGGTTCTTTTTACGCTTGTTATGAAGAAGCGATAACTGAATACTCAGCACAAGTAAATCAATTTAATATTAAAGATAATTTATTATCTTTACAAGGACAGCCTACAAGTTCTAATTTAACACATAGAACCGTAACTAATTCGTTTGGTAGATTTATAACTCTTTCTGAACAATATGGTACAGAAGCAGGTGTCGGTGGAACCGTAGATTGGAAAACAGGTTCTATTGATATAACGAGTGGTTCTCAAGAATATGACTTAAATACATTATGGACTAATGCTTCAGAGAGTGTAGCATCATCAGGTAGTGGTATAGAAGTTAGAAAAGTTTATTATGAAGGACCTGCCGCAGTTAATAAATATTTTGACCCGTATGCGGGTGTCAATAGTAACAATTTAAATTTATTAGATTCTTTTGGTTGGGGAAATTATTCACCGGCTATACAATTTTTATTAATGCCGATGTATGCAGATTTGTTAAGAATACAAAGTATTGAATTAAATGACCAAATAAGAAAGTCTGCATATTCTTTTGAATTAATTAATAACAAACTTAGAATCTTCCCTAAACCTACAGATAGTTACAAATTACATTTTAAGTATTTGATAAAAGATGACAGAGGAAATCCTTTAAAAGGTAGTAATTTAGGAAGAATAAGTGATATTAGTAATGCTCCATATAATAATATGGAATTTAAAAAAATAAATGATGTTGGTAAACAATGGATTAAAAAATATGGCTTGGCTTTATGTAAAGAGTTATTAGGTACAATTCGAAGTAAATACGCTTCTGTTCCAATCCCCGGAGGAGACACTACGTTAGATGGTGATACCTTACGAAATGAAGCCGCAGCAGAAAAAGAAACTTTAGTAACACAACTTAGGGAAATATTAGAACAGACAAGTAGAAAGTCTATGATGGAAGCTGAAAGAGATGAATCAGAAGCCTTACAAGAAAAACTACAAAAAGTTCCTTTCCCTATTTTTATAGGATAATAAGATGGCAGGACGCTTTCTCTCAACAAGAGATAATGACTTCTTTCATAAGGTGAATAAGGAACTTCTTGGTGACCCTATCAATAGTAAAGAAGGTATTATAAATCAAGAAGTAGTGGTTTATCAGTTAAACTCACAAGAAACTCCAACTGATATGTATGGAGAATCGGCTTCAGGTAAATCATGGAATAACGGCGTAACTTTAAATTGTTTAGTAGACGCTGAAGATTTTGATTTTAATGCTGAGGAATTCGGACCTGATAGAAATCAAAATGCTACTTTTTCTTTTTTACGAGATTCGATATTAGAATCGAAACTTGTTATACATTTAGGTGATGTTATAAATTGGAATTACGCTTATTGGACTATTTCTAATTTAAATGAAAATCAATTGGTAGGCGGTATGCAAAACCAAAACTTTTCAGTAGTAGCATCAGCATATCTAACACGATTAAGCAGTTTAGGTATTGAAGAAGTGAGGACAATATAATGGCAAGTAGACAAGTAGAACCTAATTTACCAAGACCGATACAATATACAGATAAACGAGCAGTAAATCGTAGTCGTGAATTGAGAAGAGATAATGATAATTACAAAAAGAATTATTCGATTACTCTTATGGACCACGATGCGGCTGTTATGTATTATTTTAATGAAGTAATAAGGCCGGTAGTTGAAGAAAACGGGAATCAAGTAAAAGTTCCTATTATGTATGCTAATCCTGAAAGATGGGCCGCAGTTAGAAAATCAGGTTGGATGCAAGACAGAAATAAAAAGAGAGTTATACCCGTTATAGCATTTAGACGAGTTTCTATTGAAAAAGACCCTAATGTGCCTATTGATAAATTAGATGCTAATAAGCCGAGACTTACATATCAATTTCAAAAGAAATATTCTGTAAACAACAGATATGATTTAATGAGCGCTATGAATGGTGCCAATCCGAGTACTGAATTTCATTCTGTAACAATGCCGGATTATATGATAATGAATTATGAAGCTATAGTTTGGACAACCTTTACAGACCAAATGAATAAGATTATAGAAAAGATTAATTTCACAGATGGTGCTTATTGGGGAGACCCGGGAAAATTTAAATTTCGCGCAAGTATAGATAGTTTCCAAGATGCTTCAGAATATGAACAAGAGAGATTAATTAGAACTAATTTTAGTTTTACTTTTAACGGGTATTTATTACCTGAAGAATTTAATGGTGTATCTAATACACAAAGAGGATTTTCTCCAAAATTTGTCACAAGTTTTTCAGAAGCATCAAGTAATATTAATCAAAGTTTAGCAAATAAAGATTTATCTGAAGGCGAGTACAATTTTCCTGAACAAGGTTCAATAGAGAATCAAGTATAGGAGAGATGAATGCCTGATGCTACAGATTTTTTAAGAGTTAACCAAATAGGTCCACAAGAAGATTTAGAATTTACTAATTCTAACGATGGCCCTACTATTTTTGTTATGAGGGGCGCAGGTGCGCCTACAAGTTCTGCTGATACTAATGCAGTACTTACTTATGGGTACACTAAAGGTAACTTTATAAGTAAACAACAATATTTTTCAGGTAGTCAATCTTCATCACTTGATTCAGATGGAAATCAGTTTTATCAGGTTAGTTTTGAAAATACAGGTTCACAACGAGTTAATGGAGATACTTTGGAAGTCCATTTAAATGGAATGCCTTTGAGAAGAGGCGAAGTAGTTGGCGTACATTCTTCTGATTATTATTTATCCGGTACTGATAAAGTTGTTATATATAATGTAACAGGTTCATATGGATATAGTCTGAAACAAGAAGATAAACTAAAAGTAAAATTCACTCAAGGATACTAATGAACTCAACAGAAATAAGAAGAATATTAATAAATGGTATAGTTTCTGTAAACGATACTAATAATGTATCAGAAGACTTAGGGTTTAAACATACCCTTACAGGGGCGTTAAAGCCTTATAATATGCACTTAACAAGTAGTATGTCTTTACGTGATACAGACATACTTACACAAGAACATTTTAATACTTTGTTTCAAGATAGAAGAGAAACTATACCTACAACTAATTTATTATCGTCTGATTCTACTGAACAAGTTTATTTGGTAGAAGTACCAACGGGATATAAAGTAGCGACCGGAAGTGTGTCTTTTTCAATAAATGGATTAGAACAACAAACTACAGAAGACCAAAAAACACATAAAGTTAGTGGCTCAGATTATTATTTATCAGGTTCAAGATTTGAACAATTAGTTTTATATAAACCTCGTGGTGACCATAGTGGTTTGTTAGTAGATAATGAAGACTCCTTACTAATTAAGTATAGAGTGGAGAAAGTAAGTGGCTAAAATAGATTTAACAAGACAGGCGAAAGCACCTCAACAATCAGGACAATTTTTAAGAACCACGAATGTTACGAGTTCATTAACGAATGAGTATCATTGGGAAACTGCGGATTTTAATTTCACAGGTTCTTTTACAGGGTCTTTTTCAGGTTCTTTTGAGATTGATAGAATCCAAGGACTCGGCATCGTCAGTAGTTCTGCTCAAACGATAGCATATTTACCTGTAGGTACATTAAGTGGTTCATCACAAATAGCATCAGCTATAAGTGGTTCTCTTTCAAAAGTACATATTGCTGCGAAGATTCCTCATATAGTAAGTGGAGCGGCACAAGTAAAATCACTTTTGCCTGCAGGAATACGTTCAGGTTCAGATGCAAGTAATGATATAGACCAACAGACATTGAGTTATAATCCATCAACTTATGGATTATCGATAACTAATGGTAATTCAGTAGATTTATCAGGACTCGCCGGAGGCGGTGGAGGCGGTGGTTCAGGCGATGGATTAGCAATAACTGCTTCTAATGAAGGCTCATTATTGAGTTCAAATATTAGGTCTTTTAATTTTGTAGGACCAGCAATTACAGCAACAAGTGACGGTAATGCTATAACTATAACATCAACAACAGGTTCTCGTGTAGTAACCAGCAACGTAACGGCTTCAATGTTTTTATTACGTGAGATAGTAGGTGCGACTCCTACAGCCGCAGATGGCGGAATAATGTATAGTGGGAGTGCTTTTTACGTAGGACTTTAACGAGAGATGAAAGAAATTTTTAACAATACAATATTTATAAATGATAGCCGAAATCAGGGAGAAAACTAATGGCAAGTTGGAAAAAAGTAATCGTTTCAGGAAGTAGAGCACATCTTACTGATGTAACGGCCTCATACTTTTCAGGAGACGGTTCCGCTTTAACAGGTATTTCAGGACTAATTTCTAATGATTTAGTAGTGGACAATGCCACAATAAAACTTAATACAGGAACCACATATGATGGTTCTGCTGAGAGAACTTTATCTATTAAAGACGGTGGTGTTGATGCAGATGCGTTAGCGGCCGCAGTAGCAGGTGATGGATTAACAGGTGGTGGCGGGTCTGCTTTAGCAGTAGGTGCCGGTACAGGAATTGATGTCGCCGCAGATGCTATTTCAGTAGATGTTTCAGACTTTATGACTAATGGTGCTGATAATCGTATTGTTACCGCGACAGGTACAGATGCGATGAATGCTGAATCAAGTCTTACATTTAATGGAACCGTTCTACTCGCAGGAGGAGCAAGTGCAGTAGTAAGTTCTTCAAAATTTGTATCAGAAGGCCATATAAGTGGTTCTTTGATTAGTGGTTCATTTTATGGAGACGGAACTAATATCACAGGTGTATCTGCAACAGGTCTTAATATAGACTTATTTGGTGCAGATGGCGGAAGTGATACAATAGCCGGTGCAGATAAATTTATATGGAGTGATGCTGGAACGGAAAAAAGAGGTACAATAAGTCAACTTGCAACGCCATTAGCAGGTACAGGCTTAGAAGTAAATTCAGGTACGTTGAGAATAGCATCTGCTGCAGCGGGGGCCGGACTATCAGGTGGAGCAGGAAGTGCTTTAGCAGTTGATATGTCAGGATTATCTTCTGCGACAATAGGAGCTGGTACATCAGAAGTGACTATCGGTGATAATCTTACCGTGAACGGTGATTTAACAATATATGGTGATACGGTTCAACAACAAGTTTCAAATTTATTAGTAGAAGATAAATTTATTTTACTTAATAGTGGTTCTGCCGCAGGTGATGGTGGTATTGTAGTACAAACTAACGCATCTTACGCTGGTGCCGCTTTAGTATTTGATGATGATATAAATAGATGGGCTGTCGGTGCGGAAGATAAATTAGCACATAATGCGACAAGTGTTGATTCATCAGTCGCGGGATTTCAATTTATAGTATCTGTTTCAGGTTCTGCTAAAGACCCTATTGATGGTTCGACTCCAAATGATTTTGGAACAGCCGCAGGTAATAGAATTGGTATGATGCACGTTAATACAACATCAGGTGATATATTTATTTATTCATAATTTTAAAATAAGGGTTCTATATGGGATTGATAGATAAGGTTGACCCAAAGAGTAAGAAAAGGGTTAAACCAAAAACAGCGATGAACACACCCAATAGTGTGTTAGAGTTAGACAAAAAACACATTGAGTGGTTGTTAAGGGTTATAGGAGAATCTGTATCTTTAAGAGGTACTGATTTGCAAGTAGCGATTGATTCAGTTCAGTGGTTACAAAATGAGTATAAGAGGTTATCAAAATGAAGTTAGATTTAAACGAATTAGATTTCATAAAGGAGTGTATATTTAATTCTACTATAAAGGGAAAAGATTCTGTTTTTGTAGGAGGATTAATTGAAAAAGTCTTTAAGGAAATAAGTAAAGTTAAAACCTTAGAAGAAAAAAAAGAAGTTAGTAAGTAGTAGTAGTATAGTCTATATTGGCCCGATAGGGAAGTGGGCTCACAAGAGTAACCAACCATATAGTAGGAGAAGTAGTAATGCCAAGTTGGAAAAAGGTAATCACATCAGGCAGTAACGCTGTCTTAAACGAAGTTACAAGTAGCGGTAATGTACAAGTTAACGGTGCATTTACCGTAACACAGACCGCATCTTCTATAACAGGCGCTAATAATATTGACTTATCTGCAAAGAATAATTATAATCTTACTTTAACCGGTAATGTCACTTTAACTCCAACAAACCTAACAGGTCGTGAAGGACAAAGTGGACTTATTGCTCTTATTCAAGATAGTTCAGGTGGTCATTCAATAACACTTAATTCATTGTTTAAAACCCCTCGAGGAGATTCTATAGCCTTTGACACAGCCGCCGACGGCATTTCTATAATGTCGTATTACGTGGTTAACACAACCAACGTAGCGGTCAACTATTTAGGTCCGTTTTCATAATGAGTTAAGGGGAATTTTCGGTGGCACAGGGATTCGGATTTCTTGATGAATTAAAATTCAGTACAGAGTTTAATACAACTAAATCTACGGCTACCACTAAAAATACGTCTAAGTCAACTGCTACAACTATGGCGACTGCGACATCAAAAGAAACTACTACAACTTTTAATACTTCAAAAAATACCACTACAACTTATGAAACTAATAAAGCAACTACTACAACTTTTAATACTTCAAAAGATACGACTACAACTTATAATACGTCAAAAACTACTTCCACAACTTTTAATACTACACAGGAAACAATAACTACTTATAATACGATTACAACTTATGATACTGCTACAACTTTAGCAACTGCGACATCTAAATCAACTACGACAACATTTGAAACTTCTACAACTACTTCAACAACGTATGAAACTTCAAAAAATACTACTACTGCTTATAACACTACATTAACTACTTTAACAACTTGGAATACTACACAAGAGACTATTACTACTTACAATACCATCACCACCTATGCTACGATTAAAACTCTTGAAACTTCAAAAGATATTACCACAACGTATAATACTACCAAATCCACCACCACGACCTATAATACCACCTTAACTACGTCAACAACTTATAATACTACAGAAAGTACGATAACTACTTATAATACGATTACAGAATATGTTACGGCAACTACCTTAGCAACCGCAACATCTAAATCCACCACCACAACTTTTGAAACCACTCTGTCGACAATAGAACAGAGGTCAACACAGACACAAAAACAAACCACTACAACTTATGAGACTACGAAATCAACTACCACAACTTATAACACTACGTTACTTACATCAACAACTTATGAAACTACACTCGCAACTGCTACGACATTAGCAACTGCTACGACATTAGCCACTATCACTACTTATGAGACTTCAAAAAATACCACTACAACTTATGAGACTACGAAATCGACTACCACGACTTATAACACTACTCTATTAACAACTACAAAGTATAATACCACTAAAACCACTTCGACAACTTTTAATACTACACAGAGTACAATAACTACCTACAACACAATTACCGCGTATTCTACTATTACGACTTATGAAACTTCAAAAAATACTACTACTACTTATAATACCACTTTAATAACTATTGAAACACGAAATACGTCTACTTCAAAAACCACTTCGACAACTTTTAATACTACACAGAGTACAATTACAACGTATAATACGATTACAGAATATGTTACTGCTACTACATTAGCAACTGCTACTTCTAAATCGACTACCACAACTTTTGAAACTACTCTGATAACTATTGAACAGAGGTCAACACAGACACAAAAACAAACCACTACAACTTATGAGACTACGAAATCGACCACTACTACTTATAATACTACTAAGTCAACTACTACGACTTACAATACTACGTTAGCAACTGCTACAACATTAGCAACTGCTACGACATTGGCTACCATCACTACTTATGAGACTTCAAAGAATACTACTACGACTTACGAGACCTCAAAAAATACTACCACTACTTACAATACCACGTTAAGTACTGCTACAACTAAAAATACTTCTACTTCAAAGACTACAACAACAACCTGGAGTACAGACCGAAATACAAGTACCGTTTTTAATACTATTACTACGTATTCTACTATTACAACGTATCAAACTCAAAAGGCAACTACTACAACTTATGAGACTACTAAGTCAACTACCACGACTTACAACACTACGATAGCAACGTCTACGTCTAAAAATACTTCCACTTCAAAGACAACTTCAACAACTTATAATACCACTCAAAGTACAATTACAACGTTTAACACTATAACAACGTATGATACCATTACTACTTATAACACTACAAAGAGTACTACAACAACGTATAATACTACGTTAGCAACTCTTACTACTAAAAATACTTCTACAAGTAAATCAACCACTACAACGTATCTTACCACGTTGGCAACATCAACGTCTAAAAATACGTCTACTTCAAAAACCACTTCGACAACTTTTAATACTACACATAGTACTATAACTACTTACAATACAATTACAGAGTTTAATACTATTACTGCTTATCAAACTCAAAAAGCAACTACCACAACTTATGAGACTACTAAGTCAACTACTACAACGTATCTTACCACGTTGGCAACATCAACGTCTAAAAATACGTCTACTTCAAAGACTACAACAACAACTTGGAGTACAGACCGAAATACCATTACAACATATAATACAATTACAGAATTTGATACTATTACTACTTATAATACTACTAAGTCAACTACTACGACTTACAATACCACGTTAGCAACTTCCACTTCAAAAAATACTTCTACTTCAAAAACAACTATTACTACTTATAATACCACCCTGGTAACAATAGAAACACGAAATACGTCTACTTCAAAAACCACTTCGACAACTTTTAATACTACAGCAAGTACGACAACTACTTATAATACCATTACAACTTATAGTACAATTACAACTTATGAAACTCAAAAAGCAACTACCACAACTTATGAGACTTCAAAATCAACAATAGAAACACGAAATACTTCTACTTCAAGAAATACGACTACAATTTATAATACGACATTAGCAACTCTTGAATCAAGAGGAACATCGACTTCGAAGAGTACCACTACAACTTTTGAAACTTCAAAAAATACTACCACGACTTATAATACAATTACAACGTATAATACTATTACTACTTATGAAACTACACTTGCGACTATTACTACTTATGAAACTACTCTAATAACAATAGAAACACGAAATACTTCTACATCAAGAATCACTTCAACAACTTTTAATACTACAGCAAGTACGACAACCACGTATAATACGATTACTTCATATATTACGATTACAGCGTATCAAACTCAAAAGGCAACTACTACAACTTATAATACCACTAAGTCTACCACTACTTCTAAAAATACTTCTACAAGTAAATCAACTACCACGACTTATAACACTACGTTGGCAACGTCTACTTCAAGGAATACGTCTACTTCAAAAACTACGTCAACAACTTTTAATACCACACATAGTACAATTACAACGTATAATACGATTACAGAGTATAATACAATAACAACCTATAATACTTCTAAGTCAACTACTACGACTTATAATACTACGTTAGCAACGTCTACTTCAAGGAATACGTCTACTTCAAAAACAACTATTACTACTTATAATACTTCTAAAAATACTTTAGAAACAAGGTCGACAAGTACATCAAAATCAACCACTACGACTTATAACACGACTCAAAGTACAATTACAACGTATAATACTATTACTACGTATGCTACTATTACAACTTATGAAACACAAAAAGCAACTACTACGACTTACAACACTACGTTAGCAACCTCAACGTCTAAAAATACTTCCACTTCAAAGAATACGACCACAACTTATAATACTACGTTATCAACTATTGAAACGAGGAGTACTTCTACTTCAAGAAATACGACTACAACGTATAATACGTCAAAAAATACTATTGAACAGAGGGCGACACAGACTTCAAAGAATACGACCACAACTTATAATACGATTACAACTTATAGTACAACTACTACTTACAATACCACACTTGAGACTATTACTACGTATAATACCACACTTACTACATCAACCGCTTATAGTACGATTACAGCGTATGCAACTACTACAACTTATAATACTACACATAATACCACAACAACTTATAATACGATTACAACCTATAGTACAACTACTACTTATGAGACTTCAAAGGACACCACGACTACTTTTACTACGATTACAACTTATAGTACAACTACTACTTACAATACCACAACACTTACGATTACTAAGTATAATACGACATTAGCAACAATAGAATCAAGAAATACTATTACTTCTCATTCAACTACTACTGCGTATGCTACCATTACTACGAAGTCAACTATTACCACGTATAATACTTCTAAAAATACTTTAGAATCGAGGGCGACAAGTACTTCAAAAGAAACTATTACTACTTATAATACCTCAAAGGCAACTATAACAACTTATAATACCTCGAAAAATACTTTAGAAACACGAGCAACAATTACTTCACACTCTACGATTACTACCTACAATACTACGCTATCAACGATAGAACAGAGGTCAACGGCAACTTCACATACCACTTCTACACAATATACTACAATTACAACTTATAGTACAACTACTACTTACAATACCACACTTTCTACGACAACTACCTATAATACTACACTTGCCACTATTGAGTCAAGGAATACTATCACTTCAAAGGATACGAGTACAACTTTTAATACTACACATAGTACAACAACCGTTTATAGTACTATTACTTCGAAGAATACGATAACAACTTATCAGACACAGAAGGCAACTACAACAACGTATAATACGACATTAGCAACGATAGAATCAAGAAATACCAGCACTTCACATACAACTTCTACCACGTATAATACTTCTAAAAATACTTTAGAAACAAAAGCAACAGCTACGTCACACTCTACAAGTACTGCGTACACGACTATTACTGCTTATGCAACTATTACAACTTTTGAGACTTCAAAGAATACTATAGAATCGAGGTCAACGGCAACTTCTAAAAATACGAGTACGACTTATAATACCACACTCTCTACGACAACTACTTATAATACTATTACGGTTTATATTACGATTACAACTTATAATACTTCAAAGAATACTTTAGAATCACGAGCAACGATTACTTCGAAGAATACCATAACTACATATAATACTATTACTTCGAAGAATACGTCTACTACTCATTCAACCATAGAATCGAGAACTACGTCTACATCGTGGTCCACAGGTGCAAATACTACTGCTACAACATCAACTTCAAAGAGTACAAATACTAACACAATTACAACGTATAATACGATTACATCTCATAATACTTCCACTTCGTATTTTACTAATTTTACTACGACCTACATAACTACTTGGCTGACTCTTGCTCGAGGAAAATGGAAAAATACTTCAATAAGTACTACAAAAAATACTAAACGTATAACGAGTAAAAATACAAGTGAAAATGTTGCAACGTCAACTTCAAAAAATACAAGTACAGCTACCATAACTACGTATAACACGAATACGACTTATATCACAGGAACTATTACTCAACAGGATACAACAACTATTTATTCTACCATAACTACATATAATACGATTACTTCTTATGCGACTGCTACTTCGAAGAATACCATTACAACTTATAATACAATTACTAATTATACTACAAGTACAACGTATAATACGACTAAAAGTACTGCTACTTCACACGCCACGGCTACTTCACATAGTACGATTACCACCTATAATACTTCGAAAAATACGTTAACTACCTATAACACAATCACCGCTTATAGTACGAGTACAATATTTAATACCACACAAAGTACGACAACTACCGCAAGTACAATTACGTCTAAAAATACCATTACAACTTATAATACAATTACTGCTTATATTACAAGTACAACGTATAATACTTCCCACGATACGATTACCACTTATAATACAATTACTATTTATTCGACTATTACAACTTTTAATACGTCAACACTTACGATTACGAAGTATAATACTTCACACTCAACTTCTACCGCTTATAATACGATTACTTCGCACTCTACGATTACAACTTATAATACTTCGAGAGATACTTCTACCGTGTACGCTACTACTACTATTTATTCGACTATTACAACGTTTAATACTTCACACTCAACTATTACCACTTTTAATACTTCTCATAGTACGATAGAAACAAGAGGAACAATTACCTCACATAATACGATTACCACTTATAATACAATTACTGCTTACGCAACGATTACAACTTTTGAGACTAATCATAGTACAATTACATCGTATAACACAATTACTGCTTATATTACAAGTACTACTTACAATACCACACTTGAGACTATTACTACGTATAATACTTCACACGCTACCATAACTACATATAATACGATTACTTCTTATATTACGAGTACAACTTTTAATACTACTCAAAGTACAATTACAGCGTATAATACAATTACTACTCATAGTACAATTACTTCGTATAATACAATTACTATTTATTCTACGATTACAACTTTTCAAACACAAAAAGCAACTATTACTACGTATAATACTTCACACTCAACTATTGAGACACGAAATACGTCTACTTCTCGTATAACGTCTACCACTTTTAATACTTCTCATAGTACGATAGAAACAAGAGCAACGTCAACTTCACATAGTACGATTACGACCTACAATACTTCACATAGTACTATTGAACAACGGAGTACTATTACTTCAAAAGATACTACTACTACTTACAATACCACACACGCAACTATTACCACTTTTAATACTTCTCATAGTACGATAGAAACAAGAGCAACGTCAACTTCACATAGTACGATTACAGAGTATAATACAATAACTACTTATACCACATCTACAACTTATATTACTACACACGACACCACGACAACATTTAATACTATTACAACTTATAGTACAATTACAACTTTTGAAACGAGTACTACTACTACCACAACTTATGATACAATTACAACTTTTAATACTATTACAACTTTTAATACGTCAACACTTACGATTACTAAGTATAACACTACTACATCAACCATTGAAACACGAAATACGTCTACTTCTCATTCGACCACAACGACTTTTGAAACTTCACACGCTACCATAACTACATATAATACAATTACAGCATATATTACAAGTACAACGTATAATACTACTGCAGAAACTACCACGACTTACGATACAATTACAACTTTTAATACTATTACAACGTTTAATACTTCACACTCAACTATTACAACGTATAATACGACACACGCAACTGCTACGACATTAGCAACTGCAACTACAAAGTCAACTATTACAACTTATAATACTTCGAAAGATACCACTACTACGTATGATACAATTACTACATTTAATACAATAACAACTTTTGAAACGGACACTACAACTATTACAACGTATAATACAATTACAGAGTTTACAACTATTACAACGTATAATACGTCAACGCTTACGATTACAAAGTATGATACCTCAACTTCAACTTTAGAAACAAGGGCAACGTCTACTTCAAAGAATACAATTACTACTTATGAGACTTCAAAGGACACCACAACAACATTTACTACGATTACAACGTATGAAACCACAACAACATTTAATACCACACTTTCGACCATTACCACTTATAATACAACAACTGCAACCGCTACGACATTAGCAACCGCTACTTCACATAATACAACTACAACGTATAATACTACACAAAGTACAATTACAACGTATAATACAATCACTTCATACATTACGACTACAACTTTTGAAACGAGTACTACTACTACCACAACTTTTGATACGATTACAGAGTATACAACTATTACGACTTATAATACGTCAACACTTACGATTACTAAGTATAACACTACTACATCAACTATTGAGACAAGAGCAACTTCTACTTCAAAGAATACAATTACTACTTTTAATACTTCAAAAGATACTACTACTACGTATGACACAATTACAACTTATGAAACTACCACAACGTATAATACTACAGCAGAAACTACTACTACGTATGATACGATTACAACTTTTAATACGATTACAACTTTTAATACAGATACTACGACTATTACAACGTATAATACAACCAAAGCAACTGCTACGACATTAGCAACTGCGACAACTAAATCAACTACCACAACTTTTAATACATCACAGGATACCACTACGACTTATGACACAATTACAACGTTTAATACTATTACAACGTTTGAAACAGACACCACAACTATTACGACTTATAATACATCAACGCTTACTATTACAAAATATGATACTACTACATCAACTGCTACGACATTAGCAACTGCAACTACAAAGTCAACTACTACAACGTATAATACGTCAAAAGATACTACCACAACTTACGATACAATTACAACTTTTAATACCATTACAACGTTTGAAACAGATACTACAACCATTACAACATATAATACAATTACAGAGTATACAACCATTACAACGTTTGAAACAGACACTACAACTATTACCACTTATAATACAACAACAGCAACTGCTACGACATTAGCAACTGCAACAACTAAATCAACCACGACAACATTTGAAACTTCAAAAGATACAACAACCACATATGACACGATTACAACGTTTAATACGATTACAACGTTTGAAACAGACACTACAACCATTACAACTTATAATACTTCAACACTTACGATTACTAAGTATAACACTACTACATCAACTATTGAAACTGCGGCGACAAGTACGTCAAAAAATACTACTACTACTTTTAATACTTCGCAGGATACTACAACTACGTATGATACGATTACAACTTTTAATACTATTACAACATATGAAACGAGTACTACAACGTCTACGACTTTCAATACCACTACCACAACGTCTACGACTTACAATACTACACAGAGTACAATTACAACGTTTAACACAATTACAGAGTTTAACACTATAACAACATTTGAAACTTCAACGAGTACGATTACGACTTTTGAAACAGACACTACAACTATTACAACGTATAATACGTCAACACTTACAACTACAAAGTATAGTACTACTACAACTTATCAAACTACCACAACTTTTAATACTACACAGAGTACAATAACTACTTACAATACAATCACTACTTATGACACCGCAACAACTATGGCGACTGCAACGTCTAAATCAACCACGACAACATTTGAAACATCTAAAGATACTACTACTATTTATGATACAACTACTACTTATGAAACCACGACAACTTTTGAAACAAGTACTACAACGTCCACGACCTATAACACTACTACATCAACTATTGAAACTGCGGCGACAAGTACATCAAAAGAAACTACTACAACTTTTGAGACTTCTAAGGATACAATCACAACTTTTGAAACTCAAAAACAAACTATTACAACGTTTGAAACAGACACCACAACTATTACGACTTTCAATACCACTACCACAACGTCTACGACTTACAATACTACACAAAGTACTATAACTACTTATAATACGATTACAACGTATAATACTATAACAACTTATAATACTTCGAAGGATACCATTACGACTTTTGAAACAGATACTACGACTATTACAACGTATAATACGTCAACACTTACAACTACAAAGTATAGTACGATTACAGCGTATGCAACTACTACAACGTATAATACCACTCAAAGTACGATAACTACTTATAACACGATTACAACTTATGACACCGCGACAACGATGGCGACTGCGACATCTAAATCGACTACTACAACTTTTGAGACTTCAAAAGATACAACAACTACTTTTGAAACAGACACTACAACTATTACAACTTATAATACTTATAAAACTACTACGACAACGTTTAATACTACCGTATCAGCAAATACGACTTTAGCAACTGCTACTACAAAAAATACTACTACAACTTTTGAGACTACTAAGAATACAACCACAACTTATGAAACGAGTACTACAACGTCTACTACATTTATTACCACGAAAAATACTACTACAACGTATAATACTACTCAAAGTACGATAACTACTTATAACACGATTACAACTTATGATACTGCTACAACTTTAGCAACAGCAACGTCTAAATCGACCACAACAACATTTGAAACATCGAAAGATACTACTACGATTTATAATACTACAACTACGACAAGTACAACTTATGAGACTTCAACTCTTACGATTACAAAATATACAACAAGTACTACAACGTCTACGACTTATAACACGACTCAAAGTACAATTACAACGTATAATACAATTACAGAATTTGATACTATAACCGAATATACTACAACGTTTGATACTATTACAACGTATACCACAAGTAGAATTACAGGTTACTATTATAGTTAAAAAAAATTAATTTTAGAATAAAAAGTTTATATTTATATATGTGTATATAATGGTTATATTTCTCAAGGAGTTACTTAATGGCTAAAATGAAATCCGAAATGTTTGACCCGAACATTAAAGATGAACGTATAGGCGCATACGAAAAGAATCAATATTTGGTTGACAATCTCGCCGGCGTAGATAAATATTTCAGAAAACGAATGAAACGGCATACTACAGAGTTTTCTTATGATGTGATGGCAAACGAAATACCTTATTTTAAAACTATAAATTATACAGAATATGCTACCTCTTTTATGATGGTTCCTTTAAGTCAAATAATGAGGGAACAACAGATTAAAGATGCTTATTATGATGAAGAGAGTGAAGACTACCCGGTATTAGATTGGGTAACATATTTTAAAGAGAATGTAGAAAATAAGGTATCTAACAAATATCAAGACAGGGTAGATTTAACAGAAGACCCAAAGTTTGATAGGGAACTTGAAGCATTAGTAGTTTTGCCAGGTTCGAATAAAATAAAAAGTAGAGTTTGTTTAAATAAATTGAAAACTATTAAAGAACGACATGGTACGAAGGTTGTATTTAAACCACACCCAATAACACAACATCAGATTATCGGAGAATTAAAAGATTTGTTCGGAGAGTCTTGTATATTACCTCGTGAAGCAGATTTGTATGCTTTTATGTTAAAGGTTCCGAGAATTTATACAACTAATATTAGTGAATCTTGTTTGTATGCTGTTTGTTTAGGAAAAGAAATAGGACACATAGAGGTACATCAGGATATGGCTTGGGGCTCTTTTTATCATATGAATTGGCCTATATTTCAATGTGAGGTTCGTGGTCAAGATACTCATTATTTTATTAATAAAGTTCTTTCAAGTCCGAAGTGTGGTATAATAAATCCAAAAGTAGATGTTAATTGGAAAAGAAAAATAGATGATTATTTGACTTATATACATAAGGAGAGGGAGTTGTGGTATGAAGTATTTGTTCGTGACGACCCTATTGTTAAGCCGGAAGAATTTAAGAAGAAGAAATCTTAGGAGTTTTTAAATGAAGAAAGTTTTGATTAGAGACATAGTATTTGGAGGCGAAGATACACCTTTAATAGCTGGTCCTTGTGTTGTTGAAACATATAAACTTGCGATAGATGTCGCAAAAGAACTTGTTAAAATAGGAGAAAAAACAAATACTCCTATAATATATAAGAGTTCTTGGGATAAAGCAAATCGGTCATCTAATTCGTCTTACAGAGGTCCTGGTATGGAAAAAGGATTAGAAGCACTTAGACGAGTCAAAGATGAAACGGGATTACCTATACTTACAGATGTACACGAGGTTCATCAAATAAAAGAAATCGAGGACGTGGTAGATATAATTCAAATACCCGCATTTTTATGTCGCCAAACTGATTTGATAAAGGCCGCAGCACAGACCGGCAAAGTAGTAAATGTTAAGAAAGGTCAGTTTTTATCACCCTGGGAAATAGAAAATGTAATAATAAAGATTACTGAAGAAGGAAATGAAAATATTCTAATTACTGAACGTGGAACGCAATTTGGTTATCAAAATCTCGTTGTGGATATGAGGTCAATTCCTATAATGCAGGAATTCGGATTTCCTGTAATATTTGATGCTACACATAGCAATCAACTTCCTGGAGGAAATGGTACATCAACAGCAGGTATGAGAAATATGGTACCTTATCTCGCTAAAGCCGCTGTCGCTGTAGGTTGTGACGGATTGTTTTTTGAAACTCACCCGGACCCTGAAAATGCTAAATCAGACTCATCAACTCAATGGCCATTAGATAGTTTAGAAGAAGTAATTTCATCATTAAAGATGAAACCCGCAAAACCACAAATGGTTGTATCTAATAAACAAAGTAAGGCTGAAATTTATAAACAGAGATTATCAGAAAAACTTAATCATAATGTAGTTAATTTTGAGGATATGGAAATCAGTACAGAAAATAATAAAGAATTTGATGATGGTTTTTTAAAAACTGCTGACAAGTTGATGTCCGAGAGAAGTCTATCTGATTCACACCGAGTCTTAACTCAAGAAGATTTAGATAATATAAAGGATAAGAAAACAGAAGTTATTCTTAGTGATGGATATCTTGATACTTTAAATCCATATGAGGTTGATGTTAATTTAGTATCTTTATTTAATTCAGCAACAAGATTAATATATATACAACTTGAACCTAAAAGAAGACCGGTTGATTGGTGGATGGATAAATTTAATTTTTTAAGAGAACGACACGACCAAGAAGAGTTAGATATTTTTGTGGTTTTCAAAGCAGAACCATCAAAACTTAGGATGATTAGATTACCTAATGATTATCATAAAAAGAAAGAACAGGAAGAAAAGAAACGTACTGAAAAGAAAGTTCCTTTAATTCGTTGGAATAACCCTAAAGACAAACCTAAACCAAGGATATAATAATATGCACACAGCAGGAAAAGTATGGGGCAAGACTGCTAATATTTTTTCTAATCCTAATTTTGAAGTACACAGGATAGAAGTAAATAAAGGCGGGTTTTGTTCTAAACATAAACACAAATATAAATTTAATGCTTTTTACGTAGAAAGTGGTGAGTTAGAGATTATAATCTACAAAAATGATTATGATTTAGTGGATACGACCGTTTTAAAAGCAGGTGATATGACCATTGCAAAACCAGGAGAATATCATAGTTTTAAAGCAAATTCTAAAACTATATGTTATGAGTTTTATTGGGCAGAATTAAATCACGATGATATAGAAAGAGAATCTGTAGGCGGTATTTAGTGTTAACGATTCCTATTGAAGAGTTAGTTCGAGATAAAAGAGTTATTCTTGTAGGTAACTCTGTAGAAATGATGAGTTATGAATATGGTGATTTTATTGATTCATTTGATATTGTAATACATCACGGTGCGAGTATAGCGAGAACTCCGTCAATGTTCAAAAATCTCGGTAGTCGAACTGATATATGGGTAACAGGGTCTTTTAGGATGAATACCTATAAGACTATTCCTCGAGAATTTTACGATGGTAGATATAAAGATACTATGGTATTATTTAACAGGGTTAGAACTAAATTATTAGATGTAGATTGTCAAGTGAGATGGGAAAATACATTACCTGATATACCAAGAATAGATATGTTTCACGATATTGAACTAATACAAATGTTAGACTCATTGGATTATATGTCCGGATTCGGTGACGGGTATAGAGGCCCTGTAGATGGTATGAGACCTTCAGGCGGATTTATGTCTATATTATATTTTACTAAAAAAGTAACTACATATAAAAGTTTTGACATAATAGGGTTTGATTTTTTCAGAAAAATAACAGAGACAACGAGAGAAGAAAGTGCAAAACCATATAGTTGGCATCTACCTATAAGAAAAGATAAAGGTGGACATCCACACAACGCAAAATTAGAGTTTGACTATGTATCTAAGTTAGAAAAAGAAAAAAAGATAACGTGGAATATTTTATCTAATTTAAATAAAGAGACTATAAAATATGATAAGAATTGGATATCCGGCAGTATTTTTGATAATTGGTCATAATGAACGTTTATATAGGATATGATAGTAGACAAGATTATTCTGAAAATTTTTCAGGTGTTGTTAATCCTCCATATCAAGTATCGAAGTATTCGATAGAAAAATATAATAAGAGTGTAAATATAGAACCTATAATTATTTCAGAATTAAAATTAAAAAATCTTTATTGGAGAAATACAGACTATTTATCAAGTACAGAATTTGTTTATAGTAGATTTCTCACTCCGTATTTAAACGGTTATGACGGATTAGCGTTATTTTGTGATTCTGATTTTTTGTGGCAAACAGATGTTAATGAGATATTAGATTATTATGATGAAAAATATTCTGTTATGTGTGTAAAACATAATTATACACCGCCGGAGAGTACTAAAATGGATGGCAGAGCACAAACTCATTATCCAAGAAAAAATTGGTCGAGTCTTATGTTATTTAATTGCTCACATCCGGATATTAAAAAATTAAGTGTTAAGAATATTAATACGAAAAATGCAAAGTGGTTACATAGATTTGAATGGACAAGTGATGAGTGTATAGGAGAAATTCCAGCAACTTTCAATTGGTTAGAAGGTTGGTATAATGATAGAATTAACCCGAAAGCAATTCACTATACACGTGGAGGTCCGTGGCATACTACGTGGAATGGCCATTATAAAGAAAAATGGTTAGAAACATATAACGAATTAGTTAAGGAGAAATCAAATGGCTAAAGAAACAAAGTTCACAGACGATGAACTAAAACAAATAAATGAAGTAGCAGATGCTTATAGCGCACTACAAACAGAGTTGGGAAACATCGGAGTTCAAAAAATATTATTGGATGAGAGAGTTGCTAAAATTGATGAAAGAGAAGGTGCTATTCGAGGAGAGTGGAAACAGAATCAGGTTAAAGAACAGGATTTAGTAAAAACTCTAAGTGACAAGTATGGTGCAGGTACTCTTGACCCTAAAACGGGTACTTTTGTGCCGGTAGAAGAAAATAAACCAGCATAAATATAACGTTTTGAAATTTTCAAAACTATTTATATATGTTTACAACAATAACCTCATTTCATAATAGGAGAAAATAATGGCAGAACGAATTGTATCTCCCGGTGTATTTACCCGAGAGAAAGATTTATCCTTCTTGCCACAAGGTGTCGCAGAGATTGGAGCCGCAGTTGTCGGACCAACTCTTCGAGGACCTGCTTTTACTCCTACCGTAATATCTTCAGCAAGTGAATTTGAAGCACAATTCGGTGCTATTGGTGGTACTAAAAACTACTATACCGGAATTGCAGTACAAAGATATTTGAATGGCGGAGCGCCAAGTGTAACGGTAGTTAGAGTATTAGGCATTGGAGGATACAAAACAGATGCGATGAACGTAGTAATAAATACAGGAACTTACAATAATAGGATTCTCGCAACCTTAGCACCATCAAACAAACATCAAGCAGGAATAGGTGATTTATCATCTACTTCAGCAAGTCGCGGTCCAAATGATGCCGCAGCAAAAGATACAGCAGATTACGCTGAAGATTCATTTGTAATAGATGTATCAGGTTCAGATATAACCCATACAAAAATATTAGGTGCTAATCTTTCAGGTGGCGACCCTAATAGTCTTACAGATGACCCGCAAGATAGTAATAACCATCTTTATATGTACAAATATTTCAATAAAGGCGGAGATGTTCCAGGAGGTCAAACCGTTGCAGGTAATGGAACGATTTCCTCTTCATTAGTAACATTGAA
>MPLU02264717.1_pt1 | contig 42001 bp, 34 predicted proteins | sample 1617381 | NCBI WGS metagenome assembly MPLU02 (sample SAMN05944801, study PRJNA350692) | marine metagenome | biome: marine; feature: ODZ; material: water; isolation source: 90 m water sample filtered on 0.2 um supor filter | place: Pacific Ocean | collected 2012-04-08 | depth 90m m
CACCGCGAGTAGCGGCGCGCATGAGTAGGCCGTCTTCGTAGCTAAGGGCTAGAGCATTGCCGTCTATCTTTAGCTCGCCCACCATTGGCAGATCAGCTTGAGCTGATCCAAGTTTTGTTTCATTGCTAATTAGCTTGAGTAGTCGGGTGTACCAGCTAGTTAGTTCGTCAAGGTTGAAGGCATTGTCGAGGCTTAGAAGTGGGATGCGGTGCTGAACACTTGCAAAGCCTTTAGATGGAGCCCCACCAATTCTTTGCGTGGGGCTGTCGATGGTGATTAGTGAAGAATCTGCAGCTTCTAGCTCCAGTAGCTCGCGATAGAGGCGGTCGTAGACAGCGTCCTCAATCTGTGGCTTGTCAAGCACGTAGTAGGCGTGTGCGGCCTTATTTAGTAGATGGCGTAGCTCGGCTGCTCGATCTAAGGCTGTCTTCGACGTCGGGGTCACCGCTTCTGAAAAAACGATCGATTACGAATCGATGGGCACAATGCGATCGATGCGCCATGAATCGTCAACCTTGGAGAATGTGAAATCCATTTTTAATTCATCCTTACCATCAGATTTCAGCTTGATTGTGAGGATGACTTGACCTTCTTGGAGCCTGGGCCGACCGGATTTGAGATTTCTGTAGCGGTTGAGTTTTAGACCGGCCAGGAAGTTGATGAACTGCTGTCTATTCACGTGCTGCCGATAGGTCTTGGTGGTCAGCAAGTAGGCAGCATCAATTCGACCTGCGGCCACCTGAGTGAAGAACTGCTTAATCAGGGGGTTGATTCCCCTGGCACTGAATACCAGCCTTACAGCGGTGATGGTCCAGTAGAGCAGAAGGGCACCAGCTCCGGCCAGCAGGGCCTTGGTGCCAATATCCCGTGCTAGGGCCAGATCCATCGTCTTGTTTCTGCAATTAACAATTGAGTCTGACTGACTGGCTTCTCAAATATCTCTCTTGAGGGTCTGTGTGAAGCAGGCAGACTGTCAGAGCTTGACTCAGGGGCCTGCCCCAGACGACTTAAATGCCCCTAGTGCCCCTGTTGCCGCTTTTTCATCGCTTCAATCGGGAACATTTCAATGGGGCTTTGGTGGTTGGATCTCAGCCCCTTTTGTCCGTGCGCTGGAGTGATGGGCGTTTGCGCAAGACAGCAGGTTTCTATCGCCGTGGTTTAAGGGTTGAAGCTAGTCAGGGTTGCGAGATCGTGCTATCTCGCCCTGTGTTGGAGCTACTGCCTCAGACTGCAACAGAAAGCACCCTTTGCCACGAGATGATCCACGCTTGGATTGATCTGGTATTGCAGGTAAACGAAGGTCATGGCCCCCACTTTCGCTCCCGGATGTCGGCCATTAATGCTGCTCAGAGACAGTTTCAGGTGAGTGTGCGCCATCAATTTCCGGTGCCAAAAACACCGCCGAGGTGGTGGGCGGTTTGTCCTCGTTGTGGTCTGCGTTCTCCTTACCAGCGGCGTGTTGATCGGGCAGCCTGCCGGCAATGTTGTGACCGTCACTATGGGGGTAGCTGGCATGGCAGCTGTGTGCTCGTCTATGAACCTGCGTATCAGGAGGCTTGAGTGGAAATATTTCTTGGCGTGCTTCAGGTCAGTGGGGTTTCAATTGCCTTGATCGGTTGGCAACGGGAACAGTGGTTGCAGCGGCGGCGGCGGCGGTAACGTCGAAGCATGGATACACCACGCCAACCTCGTCAAAGGTCCAGGGATCCGTTGGACCGTCGTTTTGATCAGTGGATCGAGACGGGGCGTCAGTTGGTAGATGGTGTAGCTGGCACCCGCCCAGGTCAGCGTGGCTCGGGTCGCACAGATCGCCGCTCTACTCCGAGCCTGGGAACGGTTGGACGCTGGGTGGGAGACAAAATTGATTGGTTCCTGGAAGAGGATGAAGACTGGCTGGAGCCCTGGCAGGCTGAGACTCAGCCCACTGCGTCTGCAACTAAGCGACCCCTGGAGGCCATCTCTCGCCGTGCTCCTCCAGTGATATCTCCAGCTTCTACTGATAGTGATGATGTCTCTTGCGCGGATGAATGGCCCGATGAGTCATCTTTTCAGGTTGATCATTGGCAACGTCGTCCACCAGAGCGGATTGCTGTTGAAGGAGTTTCGAATAGCTATCCATCAGTCCCAGACCCATCCGAACGCCCCCTGGGTCGACGACCTCTGCCGCGCTCTAGTCGGCGACGTGAATGAGAATTTGTGAGATTATTAGCCTTAATTAGGCCACTCACTCAAGCTGCAGCGCTGCAGCTTGAGTGGTGTGTTCTTTGTGAGACTCGAAAATGGCAGCCACGTTGAGCTAGTTGATTATTGACATCACCAACAAGCTCTTCAGGAAGATCTTCAGACATTTGTTCGGCAGTGGCATTGATGGAGGGGGATCCCTCTTCAAGGGCTTCAATTAGCTGGACCCATTGATCCACCTGAATTGTTCGGCTGATTTGTTGGTAGCCGCATTTCTCTAGCAAAGCTCTGCAGATTGAGGCATTCCATAAAGCTGTGCGTGGTGGGGTTTGGGGTCCATGTTTGTGTGCGGCACCAGCTTCAAGGGCTCCTGGAGTAGGTCTTCCATGTCGATCGCGCCAGCCCTGTTGCTGTAGGGCTCGGCCGCAATTGATTGCCGAGATGCCGTAGATGCGTCCGAGATCAGTGAGGCTGAGCCAGGTCTGTGAGGGTGCCATGGAGAGGGGAACCGCTGCGGCTATCTTCTCGAACGCATAACGGTTGGCAAGTTGTCAAGTTGTAAACCAAATTAACCAGCAAATCTGTTGATCAGCAGATTCGAATTCCTTTTCTGGGAGCTGGTCCTAGCCACATTTCTAGCTCTGGGCTGAACACTTCTCTGATCACTGTTAGTTCGCGCTCTTGGCGAAAGAAGCGGTAATGCCGGCTCCAAAATGGTCCCGCTCGGCAGAATTTCGACTCCAGCCAGTCGGCGGTCACAAGGGCAAGTCCATCCACTTCACGAAAGAGTTCTGAGCGACCTTTTGTAAGGCTGTCCCAGATTGGTTGATTGCGATTGTGTAGGTGTTTTTCGGCTTCATCGTGATTCCACCAGCTTTCGGCCCAGGCCAGGGTATGGGAACCGCAGGTCAACCACACCTGGCGCCTCAGCAGCGGTGGTTTAAGTTCGCTCACCTCCTTGGGTGCTGATTTATCGGCAGTGGGTTCCGGTTGCATGGTAATTAGCGTCACCTGTACTTCATGGCCGGTCAGTAACCGCAGGTGGCGGGTTGGGCTGCCGTCTCCAAGCAGCAGCAGTCGCCAAGGACCGGGCAATTGCCAGGGGCCTTCACCAGAGAGCACTGCCTTGGTGGGAGCGTCCCAGATTCGTGTTGGGGAGATCAGCACTGATGGGGACTGGCTCAGAAGGCGCCTCCAATGTTGAGGCGACGCTGCTTGCCTTGGCGTTCAATGACGGCCCCGTTTGCGCTCACTGTGGCTACTCGCCAGTTGCTGCTGCCGATGTTCTCACCTGGTGTCGCGGAGGTAGAGGTTTGTCCCATCTGAAAGATTGCCGAGCTATTGCCACGGGGGCCATGCACTACACCTACTAGTACGGGCACTGTTTCGTCTGCATCTTGCTGAATTTGACTTGAATTAGAGGAGAACCTTTCTTTACCGATGGGAATGGTCACAGCTTCCAAGCCCTTCAGCCAAGCAGGATCAGGCGGAGGTGGTGGAAGTTCTGCCAGCTCACCGCTAGGGCTTTGCTTACTGATCTCCAAGCTGTAGCCCGCTCCCTGGGCAGTTGTTTGAGATGCGTTGGGTAGCTTGCTAATACGCTCGATTAGCAGCAGATTTCGTTCTCGATCTAGTTGGGCTTGTGAGGCTTGCCAGTGATGAGCAAGCCATAAACTGCTGATCAGACCAGTAGTTGCCAAGCCAGCAAGACTGAGCATTGGCCAGGATGGGCGTTTGCTGATCACGTGGTCGTGGATATGCACCTTGGCAGCGTTCATAGGTACCTCTGGATCACTGAAAACACGATCCATTACCTGTTCAGCCTTTAGGTTCCAGTAGGCCTTAGAGGTGGTGAGGCGAGAGTTCACCGGCAGTCTCAATCACACCCAAAGTTATCGATCTTGACCAGAGGCGGCGAGGGTGCGGCGTTTTTCTAGCTCCAGCCAGATCAGTAGGGCGTTGAGATCAGCCTTGCTTACTCCGGGAACATGGCTGGCCTCAGCCACACTGAGTGGCCGTATATTTGCGAGTTTTTCGCGTGCTTCTTGAGAGAGGGTAAGGATTTTGGTGTAATCGATATCTGTAGGTAGGCGTCTTTGCCCCTGTCGCTTTACTTGATCGATTTGTTGTTGCTGTCGTTGTAGGTAACCGCTGTATTTAATATCGATTTCGGCTCCTTCTCGCACCGCTAGGGGTAGGTTTGGATCAGCCAGGCCATGTCTTACCAGTTCGCCAGTGTGCATTCCTGGTCGGCGTAGAAGATTCGCCAAGGTGATCGATCCCTTGATTTTGGCGCCGGTTTCTGTTTCTACGGCAGCTGCTCTGGGATCGCTTGCTTTGAGGCGTTGTTTTTCAAGTCGCTGCTTTTCGGTTTCTAGAGCTGTTTGTTTGCTCTTGAATAGTTGCCAGCGGCTTGCGTCGATAAGTCCTAGCTGATGGCCTACGGGGGTGAGACGACGGTCTGCGTTATCTCCACGCAGCACCAGGCGGTATTCGCTACGGCTGGTGAGCACTCTGTAGGGCTCGTGCAGGTCATTGCTGACAAGATCATCAATCATTGTGCCGATATAGCTGTCCTCGCGTGGAAATCGCACGGCTTCCTTGCCCTGAACTAAACGGGCGGCATTGAGGCCGGCCACCAGCCCTTGAGCAGCTGCTTCTTCATAGCCGGTGGTGCCATTTAGCTGGCCGGCGCTAAACAGTCCGGCCACTCGCTTGGTTTCCAGTGAAGGCTTGAGTTGAGTAGCAGGAAGGTAGTCGTAATCGACTGCGTAGGCTGGACGAAGCATCAGGCATTGCTCCAGGCCCGGTAAGGTACGCAGCAGTTCAAGTTGAAGCCGTTCTGGAAGTCCGGTAGAGAAGCCCTGCACATAGATTTCTGGTGTGTCGCGACCTTCGGGTTCCAGGAAGATTTGATGTGAGCTCTTATCAGCGAAGCGCACGATTTTGTCTTCAATAGAAGGGCAGTAGCGGGGTCCTTTGCTGTCAATAAAGCCGCCGTAGATAGGTGTCAGGTGGAGGTTGTCTTTGATCAGCTGATGAGTGATCGCTGTGGTCCGGGTGATATGGCAGCTCATTTGTTCTCCGCTTACCCAGGCTTTTGGGTCGAAAGAGAAGAAGCGATCTGCTGCATCACTGGGCTGTTCCTCCAGTTGGTCGAATGCGATGCTGCGCCGATCGACTCTGGCTGGTGTACCTGTTTTAAGTCGATCGGTGTGCAGGCCTAGTTTCTGTAGGGCCTCGGTGAGTCCCTCTACTGCTTGTTCACCGGCTCGGCCTGCTGGCATTGACTTATTGCCTATCCAGATCTGCCCGCCAAGGAAGGTGCCTGCTGTGAGGATTACAGCTTTGGCGCTGTAGACGCTGCCGAAATAGGTGCTCACACCAGTAATTTGAGCTGCATGGCCATGCGCTGGCTCCCAGTTTTCGTCAGCGCCTGAGTAATCACCATTCACTTCAAGACCAGTCACCATTGCTTCGCGAAGGGTGAGGTTGGCTGTCTGCTGCAGTATTTGCAGCATCTGTCGGCAATAGAGACGCTTATCAGTTTGGGCGCGCAAGGCCCAGACTGCTGGACCACGGCTTGCATTGAGCATGCGTTTTTGCAGTGCCGTTGCGTCGGCTAGGCGTCCGATAACTCCGCCGAGGGCATCCACCTCATGAACCAGTTGGCTCTTGGCTGGACCACCTACTGCAGGATTGCAGGGCTGCCAGGCGATGCGGTCGAGGTTGAGGGTGAACAGTGCTGTGGATAGGCCCAGCCGCGCTGTTGTAATCGCTGCTTCGCAGCCGGCGTGACCACCACCGACGACTATTACATCGAATTGTTCGTTAACTGGAGCACTTAAGGGCATAGGGCCCGTGGAGTTTTAGAGCAGGTGCAATCAATCTATGGCTGCTTTAGGCGGCCAGATTGCGGAAACGTGTGAATTGGGGTTCGAAAAGTAGCTTTACGGTGCCGACTGGGCCGTTGCGGTGCTTGGTCACGATTACTTCGGTGATTCCGCGGTCGGCGGTTTCTGGGTTGTAGTACTCGTCGCGGTAGATCATCAGAACCAAGTCAGCGTCTTGCTCGATTGAGCCTGATTCGCGCAGGTCACTGAGCATTGGGCGTTTGTTGGTGCGTGACTCAACTCCACGGCTGAGCTGTGATAAGGCAATAACCGGTACGTTCAGTTCCCGTGCCATGCCCTTGAGGCCGCGGGTAATCCGCGAGAGTTCCTGTACTCGGTTGTCAGGGGTTGAGCCTTCCATTAGCTGTAGGTAGTCGATTACTACAAGACCTAGTTCTTTGCCCTGTTCGGCCATCAGTCGCCTGCATAGGGAGCGCATCTCCAGAACGCCTGAGTTGGGTTTGTCATCTATATAGATGGGTAGTTGTCCAAGGGTGTTGATGCCTTGGCCTAGTAGAGGCCATTCCTCTTGTCGCAAACGGCCTGTTCTGAGCCTGCTGCTCTCAATACCAACTTCCATTGAAAGAAGGCGATAGGTGAGCTGCTCTTTGCTCATTTCCAGGCTGAAAACGCATACAGGCAGGTTGTGGAGTTGGGCCACGTTCTTGGTCAGGTTGAGCACCATGGAGGTTTTTCCCATGGCGGGGCGTCCAGCAACGATGATCAGGTCACTGCGTTGCAGGCCTTGGGTCATTGCATCGAGGTCGTAGAAGTTCACCGGGATGCCGGCCACTGAGGTGCCAAGCGAGCGACTTTCTATCTCGTTAAAGGTGCTGGTGAGGATTTCTGCGGTCGGTGTAAGTCCTTTGGATGGCTTTTCTTGGCTAATCGCAAAAATCGTTTGTTCTGCTTTATCGAGAACTTGTTCCATCGGCAGGGCTTGGTCAAAGCCGAGCTGAATGACTTCGTTCCCTGAGCGAATTAATTGACGCCTCAGAAACTTATCCATTACCAATCGGGCTACTTGCTCGATCGATGCCGTGGAGGCGACGCGTTCTACTAGCTCAATTAGACGGTTGCTACCACCGACCTTTTCTAGAGATCCGGTATCTGCCAGCCAGGCGCTCATCGCTGTGAGGTCTGTGGGCTTGCCCTGGCTGTGAAGCATCAGGGCTGTACGGAAGATTTCTCGATGGGCGTTGAGATAAAAAGCCTCAGGCTGTAGTACATCGACCACTCGGCCGATGGCATCAGGATCAAGCAGGATGCCGCCTAGTACAGCTTCCTCTGCCTCCAGATTTTGAGGAGGCACGGAATCCGGTAGGGCTTCAAATCTTGGTTCTCGTGAAGTGTTAGATGCTTTTCTGAAGGGCCTAGACCCCTCCGCGGCGGTGTCGCCGTTGCTTGGTAGGGGGGCGCTCACCATGAAGAAGAGCAGACGTTATAGGGAGACCCACTCTGCCTTGTTAAGCAAGCCTTGCCAGGGATCAGTAGCTAACTACTTCGAGGTTGATTTCGGCATTCACTTCATTGTGAAGCTTCACTTGCACCTTGTAGCTACCGGTGCGGTGGATTTCGGGGACGATGATGTTGCGGCGGTCGATCTCTTTCTTAGTGGCCGCTTCGATTGCTTCGGCTACATCACCATTGGTGACAGTGCCAAATAAGACGTCGTCTTCACCGGTTTGCTTCTTAACAGTGAACCGTCCAATGGTGACCATGGCGGTTTGGAAGTCGAGGGCTTCCTGTTTTAGTGCCGCTTGATGTTCAGCCTGCTTGGCTTGACGGTGAGCGACCTGTTTCATTACGGCTGGTGTCACAGGGACGGCCTTGCCGTAGGGAAGTAGGAAGTTGCGTGCGTAACCAGGAGCAACTTCCACCAAGTCGCCGTCTTTACCGAGGCTGAGAACTTCCTCGTTGAGGACGACTTTTACACGCTTGGCCATGGTTAATGAAAGGACGGACGACGACTGATTAGCGATCGATCACCTTACGACGTGATCGGTAGCTGAATCTTGCGAGCCAAACCAAGAGCTCGCAGCAGCCTGATGTGTTGCCAGGTGAGGTCGATCTGACCGCGCTGCATGCCGTGAATAGCTGAGTGCGGGAAGGCGTGATGGTTGTTGTGCCAACCCTCACCGAAGGTTAGTGCTGCTACCCAGGGATTGTTGCGGGAGTTCTCACCGGTCTCGAAGACCACGCTGCCCCAGCAGTGAGTGGCAGAATTCACCAGCCAGGTGATGTGATAAACGATCACTAGGCGAAGGGGGATCCCCCAGAGCACTAGTGCCCAGCCGCCGCCGGCAGCTCCGCTGACGCTACCGATCCAGAACAGCAGACCAGCCAGGGGTAGTTGCAACAACAGGAAGTATTTATTCAGCCAACGGTGATAGGGATCACGGGCCAGATCAACTGATAGGCGAGGCACTGTCCGCATGGCTGGAATCGGTTCGAACATCCAGCCCATGTGGCTCCACCAGAAGCCTTTATGACTGTTGTGGTGGTCGGCGTCGGTATCGGAAAACTTGTGGTGGTGGCGATGGAGCCCGACCCAGTCGATCGGCCCGTGCTGACAGCTCAAGGCACCACAGGTAGCAAAAAAGCGTTCCAGCCAACGAGGAACTCGGAAGGAGCGGTGCGAGAGCAGGCGGTGGTAGCCGATCGTCACTCCTAGGCAGGCGGTAACCCAGTAGAGGACGAGTAGGGTTGTGATCGCTTGCCAGCTCCAGAAACTGGGCTGCAAAGCGTATATAGCTAGAACATGAATGGCGATCATGAATCCGATCGTTCCCCAACGCCTTGATTCTTTCGCTGGGCAAATAGCCGGGCGGCGGAAGGGGCGCTGAAGGTTTGATGACAGGGTTAAGGCCTTGTGCGAAGCTACGGGTCTACTCACCGAAGAACGCGTTCTTATCACTCTTGAAGCCATGAGCGATCCGTCGAATGTTCGCAAATTATACACGATACGGATCCGTATCTAGTGACTGGCCCTGATGTTGAATGTGATTCTGAAGCCAGGGGCTACCGCGAGCGCTTGGAGGATGGGCGGCGGGCCATGGCTCATCTCATTCATGTGTGGCATGAGCGCAATGGTTGGTCGCATAAGGTTTTGCCCGCTCTTGCGGAATGTCTGGATCTTGGTCGAGTTCATAATTCGCAGATCTCCAATCTTCGCAACGGCAAACTTGCTTCTCCAGGCCCTGAAGTGTTTCTTGCCTTGGGTCAGGCCAACGCCATACTTCATGCTGGTTTGGAGCCGATTCGCGATCGCCTGAAGGAGGGCCATCCCGACTTACTCAAGGTTTTATCTGAGAGTGCCCTTCCTTTGCAAGGAGAAGATGGCCAGCCCCTTGGGGCTGGCGTCCTATTTGAGATTTTTGTTGGCCTGGCGTCTTTGCCCTCAGGTTTTGATTGGCGGATTGAGGAGGATGAGGCTGCCGCCCTAAGTGCTGCTTTGGCAGATCGTCTCTGCGATGGGAAATCTTGGCGTCACTGTCGTGACAAGGTGATGGCGGCTTATCCAGTCAGTAAGGCACAGCGCAGGGAGCGCTTTGCGGCTGTGATGGCTGGCCTGAGGGACTACAACGCCGAGGAGCTCGATGGGGAATTGCTAGATCTGCACTCCACTCAGGTTGCCTTGGGTGGGTTTGATCGCAAGGGGGCTGAGGGTTTTTTGGATGATCTTCGCGCTCGAGCGGTGTTGTTGGCTGATCAGGAAGCGCCGTGAGATTAGCGGGAAATCTGTACTCGACGGGCTAGGCCAAGACGGCGCAATACCTTTATGTGTTGCCAGGTGATATCTAATTCAAACCAGCGCATACCGTGACGGGCACTTGCGGGATAAGCATGGTGGTTGTTGTGCCAGCCTTCGCCGAAGGTGAGCAGTGCCACCCACCAGCAGTTACGAGAAAGGTCGGGGCTCTCGAAGTTGCGGTAGCCAAATGCATGGGTCGCGGAGTTCACCAGCCAAGTCACGTGATAAACAACAACCAGTCGTAGCGGGATGGCCCAGAGCACAAGGCCAAGTCCGCCGCCGTGCACCTGAGCCAGTTCTCCGTACCAGTAGAGACTTAGGCCAATGGGGATTTGCAGCAAAAGGAACCAACGATCAAGCCATCGAAAGAAAGGGTCTGCCTGCACATCCGCCGCAAAGCGGTTCCTATGACGCAGGGCGGGAATTTCATGCAGCATCCACTCGCTATGTGCCCACCAGAGACCTCGGCCGGCATCGTGGTGGTCATTGGGTTGGTCGGAGTAGCGGTGGTGATGACGGTGCAGAGCCACCCATTCAATGGGGCCGCTCTGACAGGCCAGAGTGCCCATGATTACCAGAAGTTTCTCCAACCAAGAGGGTGCGACAAAGCTGCGATGAGCTACCAGTCGATGGAGCCCCAAGGTCACCCCAAGCACCGTCATCCAATAAAGAACGCCAAAAGCTACTAACCCTTGCCAGCTCCAGTTTGCAGGTAGCAGTGCAAAGGTGGCAGCTACATGCATAGCCACCATGAAACTGGTAGTGCCCCACTTGAATCGACGTTGATGGGCCGGCAGAGGCTCTCGGGGTGCGATTACAGCAGCCCATTCGTTTTGTTGACGGCTGGTGGACTCATAGACCGGAAGGTTTGAAACCAAGAGGAACTCCTTGTGTTTGGGACGGCTGCTTGGCTTTTAGTGCTGGCGACGTGAGCAGATCATTCTCAAATCTAAAGGAACCATGAAATCGACTCCTTTGCTCTTGTGCAGGTTTGTGCATTCTTCACCTTTGCTTAGCTCTGGCAGCTGGGCAAATCATTCGCAAAGGCCTTACTAGGCAAACTGTTGCCTGCTCGTAAATGCTGCTACTTAGCTCTTAATAGCGGATTTTGGCTGACGTTCTACGAAGGTTCAGCATGGGGATGACTGATCTTGATCCCAACTTTTGTGCAGAGATTTTCCGTAGTTGGCTTTGATGAAGAGCTTGTGCAGCAGTGGGCCAGGCGGCATGTCAATGCTGTTTGCAGGCGCCTTCAGGGGCTTGCAAGCCAACGTACTGCTGCTGTAGCGCCTCGCCTTGAAAAGGTGTTGGAGGCATTTAGTAGCGAACGTGTTGCGACACAACACTTCGCTTCCCTCACTGGTTATGGCCATGGCGATCAGGCCAGGGAAGTCGTTGATCGGGTGTTTGCTCGGGTGCTCGGTGCTGAGAAGGCAGCTGTACGGCTCCAATTCGTTAGTGGTACCCATGCGATTGCCGCGGCTTTGTTTGGCGTACTTCGGCCTGGTGATCAGTTGTTGTCAGTAACCGGGCAGCCTTACGACACATTGGAAGAGGTGATTGGTCTGCGGGGATCCGGTCAGGGTTCTATTGCTGAATTCGGGATTTCTTATCAACAGCTACCCCTCACTGCTGAGGGCTGCGTAGACATCCCAGCATTGGAAAGAGCTCTGGAGGTGCCAAGGCGGATGGTGTTTATTCAGCGCAGCTGTGGCTATAGCTGGCGGCCATCTCTGTCGATCGCAGCTATTGACGAGCTCTGTGCTCGCATTCATGCATCTCAGCCGGAGTGTGTTTGTTTTGTCGACAATTGCTATGGAGAGCTGGTTGAGGAGAGAGAGCCCCTCGAGGTTGGTGCCGACCTGATTGCAGGCTCCTTGATTAAAAACCTGGGTGGCACAATCGTTCCCACAGGTGGTTATGTCGCAGGCCGGGCTGATTTGGTGGAGCAGGCCTGTTGCCGGCTCACTGCACCGGGGATTGGTAGTGAGGGTGGCATTGGTTTTGATCTCTATCGCTTGGTATTGCAGGGTTTGTTCCTGGCTCCGCAAATGGTGGCAGAGGCTTTGATTGGAGCTGATCTAGTGGCTGGTGTGTTCGACGGGCTGGGCTTTGCCGTGAAGCCTGCGCTTGGAGCCCATCGTGGGGATTTAATTCAGGCGGTGCAGCTTGGAGATCCTGAGGCTTTGAAAGTTGTTTGCAGGGCTTTTCAGGCATGTTCCCCGGTAGGGGCTTATCTCGATCCTGTACCAGCTGCTATGCCCGGCTATGCCAGTGATTTAGTGATGGCAGGGGGCACATTTATCGATGGCAGTACCAGTGAATTCTCTGCCGATGCCCCCCTGCGTCCCCCTTACAACCTCTATGTGCAGGGAGGTACCCATCGCACTCATGTGGAATTGGCCCTCATTCGGGCTTTGGTGGCATTGGTGCGCGCCGGTTTGCTTGATTTGCCCCAGACTGGTTGAGCTTTGCCTCGCTGGCTCGATGGCTTTCAATTTTCCTGATCACTTTCGCTTCGCCGAAACCCATGAATACGCCAGGTTGGATGGTGATTTGGTGCGTGTAGGTATCAGTGCCTTTGCTGTTGATCAGCTGGGAGACATCGTCTTTGTAGATCTGCCGGAGGTAGGTGCTGCGTTAGAGCGGGGTTCCAGTTTTGGCTCTGTTGAGTCGGTTAAAGCTGTTGAGGAGCTGCATGCTCCGATCAGTGGTGAGCTGGTGCGGCGTAATGAGTCGGTGCTTTCCAGTCCGGATGAACTTCAAAATGATCCTCATGGTGAGGGTTGGCTGCTTTTAGTTCGTCCGTCAGAACCAACTCAGTTGCAGGAGTTGATGGATGCAGCCACCTACGCAAGCAAGTTGGCTACTGAATAAATCCCGTGGGAATCTTATAAAGGGCCAGGTTTGGCGACAGATTTTCTAAAGTTGCTTGCTCCGTCTTTATGAATCTCCCTTGACATTGCTTGAACAGCGTCCAGTTGAGACTTCAAGCAGTCAGTCGTCCCCTTTTTGGGCTAGGCACATTGGGCCGAGTTCTGAGGATCAGCAGCAAATGCTGCTGGAGCTTGGGCATCGTGATTGGCAGACTTTTATTGAGGCTGTAGTTCCCCCCGATATTCTTGATACAACTCCGCCCAGGGGTGTCCTTCCTGAGGGCTGTGGGGAAGAGCAAGCGATAGAGGAACTGCGTGTAATCGCAGCTACCAATCAGTTGAAGCGCTCGTTGATCGGGCTTGGCTATTACGGCACAGCAACACCTGCGCTGATTCAGCGCCAGGTATTGGAAAATCCTGCTTGGTATACCGCTTATACGCCTTATCAAGCTGAGATCTCTCAGGGCAGATTGGAGACTCTGTTCAATTTTCAAACACTAATTAGTGAGCTGACGGGGTTGGCGATAGCCAATGCTTCGTTGCTTGATGAGGGAACTGCAGCCGCTGAGGCGATGAGCCTCAGCTTTGCTGCTTGCAAACGGCCTGAGGCCCATCGCTTTCTTGTGGATGCGGAGGTGCTTCCCCAGACTCTTGCAGTGCTGAAAACCCGTGCGGAACCCCTTGGTATCCATCTTGAGGTAGCCGAGCCGATCAGCTTTCGATTCGACGCTGAGGTCTTTGGTGTTTTGCTTCAGTTGCCTGGCCGCAGTGGAAGGCTTTGGGATCCCACTGCCTCGATAAGGGCAGCTCATCAGGTGGGGGCACTGGTGACAGTTGCGATTGATCCTCTGGCTCAGGTGTTGATTGCTCCTGTGGGTGACTTAGGTGCAGATATTGCTGTTGGCAGTGTTCAACGTTTTGGGGTGCCCGTTGGTTTTGGCGGACCTCACGCTGCCTTTTTTGCTGTTCGTGAGGCTTTTAAGCGACAAGTTCCCGGTCGTCTAGTTGGTCAGTCTGTGGATGCGGAGGGTCAACCGGCCTTGCGGTTGGCTTTGCAGACCAGGGAGCAACACATTCGTCGAGACAAAGCCACCAGCAACATCTGCACGGCTCAGGTATTGCTGGCCGTGATGGCGACGTTCTATGCAATTCACCATGGTCCTGATGGCCTTACGGCAATTGCTCGTCGGGTGCTGCGCTTACGGGCTCAACTCGAGCGGGGATTGGTCCAGATGGGCTATCCAGTGCAGCCGCTAGCACGTTTTGACACTGTTGAAGTGATTTGCCCTGAGGCTCCGGCTGTTCATCAGGCAGCAGCTTTGGCAGGCTTCAACCTGCGGTTGCTTCCTATCGGTGTTGCGCCAGAGGAAGCCAATGGATTTGGGATCAGTTTTGATGAGCTCAGCACCGATCAGGAGCTAGGCAAGATCCTTCAGATTTTGGCGGAGGCTGTGGGTCAGTCCTTGCCAGTAATTGAAGACCTTCCTGTAGAGGAGCTTTTGGAGCTGCCTTTGCGCCAGCGACCCTGGTTGCAACAGTCAGTGTTTCATTTATATCGCAGCGAAACTGAGCTGCTGCGTTACATCCAGCGTCTCGTTAGTCGCGATTTCTCATTGGTGCACGGGATGATCCCTCTGGGTAGTTGCACCATGAAGCTCAATGCTGCAGCTGAGCTGATGCCAGTGAGCTGGAGGGAGTTTGCGGCGCCCCATCCGTTTGCTCCTTCAGATCAATGCAATGGTTATCGGCGATTAATTCAGGACCTAGAAGGTTGGTTTGCAGCTATCACTGGCTTTGCTGGAGTGTCTTTGCAGCCGAATGCCGGTTCTCAAGGGGAATTTGCCGGTTTACTAGTGATTCGGGCTTGGCATCATTTTCGTGGTGAGCAGCAAAGAGATGTTTGCCTGATTCCTACTAGTGCTCACGGCACCAATCCAGCCAGCTCTGTGATGGCTGGTTTGCGAGTGGTGCCTGTGGCTTGTGATCAGGAGGGCAATGTTGACCTCGACGATCTGGCATGCAAGGCATCTGCTCATGCCTCTGAGTTGGCGGCGCTAATGATCACTTATCCCTCAACTCATGGCGTTTTTGAGCCGAAGATCCGCGAGATCTGTGAGCTCGTCCATCGCCATGGTGGTCAGGTGTATCTGGATGGCGCCAATCTCAATGCTCAGATCGGGTTTTGTAGCCCTGGTACTTATGGCGCTGACGTCTGTCATATCAATCTGCACAAGACGTTTTGTATTCCCCATGGTGGAGGCGGACCAGGCGTAGGCCCTATAGCGGTGGCTGCTCATTTGATGCCCTTTTTGCCAGGCCATCCCCTTGCTAGCTGCGGTGGTGAGCAGGCGATCGGTCCAGTTTCTGCTGCGCCATGGGGCAGTGCAGGCATCCTGCCGATCACTTGGATGTATCTGCGCATGATGGGTGCTGAAGGTTTGCGGCAGGCCAGTGCTGTTGCGCTGTTGTCTGCTAATTACCTGGCCCATCGGCTTCACCCTTATTACCCGGTGCTTTTCAGGGGTCAATCAGGGCTGGTTGCCCATGAATGCATCCTGGATCTGCGTCCTCTCAAGCGCAGTGCCGGTTTGGAAGTAGACGATATTGCCAAGCGGCTAATGGACTACGGCTTTCATGCTCCAACTGTGAGCTGGCCTGTGGCTGGGACAGTGATGGTGGAACCCACCGAAAGCGAGAGTCTTGAGGAATTGAATCGCTTCTGCGATGCCATGATCGCCATACGGGAAGAAACGGCGGCGATTGAGTCGGGGCAGATGGATCCCCACAACAATCTGCTGCGGCGGGCACCTCATACTTTGGCTGCTGTTACCGCAGAGGTTTGGGATCGGCCTTATTCGCGCACTGAGGCGGCGTTCCCATTAGCTGATCAGCGTCAAAGCAAGTTTTGGCCTGCAGTTTCTCGTATTGATAATGCCTATGGCGATCGCAATTTGGTGTGTAGTTGCCCAACGGTTGATGAGCTCACTGATAAAGATGTTCGCCAGCCTCCCCTGGTGCAAACCAGTTGAAGGCAGTAATTTGTCATTGAAAACCGAATTTTTGGTTTTCAATACATTGCATGCCGCAGTTTTTTGATCATACTGACCGGCATCTGCACCATTGCTGGGGGGACAGCATGGATAGCGACACTTCACTCAATCAACTACAAAAACGCATGGGAAGCGGTGGCCTAAGCCTTCCCACCCTTCCAGATGGATTGGAAACAGCTCGTCTTCAAGGACATACCTTGGCGATGGATGGAACCAATGTGGTGCGCGTTCCTTTTGGCGTTCGTCAGTCCAGGCGGCAACGACCTGAGCGTCCGGAGCGATGGGCCACGGTGGTGTTGCCATTTAATTCTCATGGTGGGCATCCAACACCTCCTCCTCATGCAGCCTGATTAATCAGGCTGCGTCACATAGGTTTTTCCCCTGAGAGAGACGCCAATCCAGCAGAGACTTGACTTCCTCTAGGGAGCAGCTTTTGGTACGGAAGGGCAGTATCAACATCGGGCTGCGTTCAGGCCTAACCAACCAGGTTTGGTTTGCCTGTGGCAAGAGTAGGAAGCCGCGATAACGCACTGCAAATTCGTGGCCAGGCTTAGATCCCATTGGGCCGAGAAGTAATTGCAATGATTGGGACATTTCAGTACACAACATGTGGTGTGCCAACCCCTTTCAGAAAGTCTTTATAATTACGAAGGGCTCTTGTTGCCGTCCTCGCGAGCTTCCATAAGGCCTTTTGCTCAAAGGAGTCTGGATGAATTCCAAGTTAGTGAAACTACATTTAAGGGTGTTCCATTTGACTGACAACCTCCCTTGCTTACTCCATATCTAGTGGAGGTAAAGCTCGGTATAGTTGAAGTCGAAGCTCCAGATCGTTAGCGAGACCACCTTGATCGCGGCCTTTGCGATAAATGCAGCTTTCGGCGCATCGATCAAAGATTGAGAGGGTGTTTCAGCAGCAGCAGCAGCTTCTGGTCAGAATCTTCCCAGCTCTTATTCATGCTCTATCTAGTTGCGTTTGCTGATTATTTAGTGGTTGTTGTGGCATGTAATCGAGAGAACGTGCTGATTTCGATTGCATTTCTGCTCGCCTAATAGTTGGCTCCTGTGCGGCGATGATGAACGGCTGTTGTGCCTTCTGCGTCGAGCACGCCCCCGTGGCTTAATTCTGCATAGATGAGCCAGTGATCACCACATTCCATGCGCAGTCTCACCGTGGCCTCGAGCCAAGCCAGTGCCTCGGGCAGGATCGGTTGGCCGGCTGGACTGCTGTCGAGTTCTAGTCCTGCAAAGCGGTCTGCGCCGGGTGGAAATGGTTGCAGGAATTGCTTCATCAATTGGTTTTGTCGGCCTTCGGCCAGCACATTGATGGCGAAGCAGTCATCACGCTGCAGCAGAGTTTCCACTGCTCGGTCTTTAGCGATCGAAACGGTGAGGCCTGGAGGTGAAAAGCTTGCTTGGCTAACCCAACTGGCCACCATGGCGCCGCTGAGGCTTTTATCTCCTTCACCTTTGCGGACTGTGAGCACGCACAGGGCACCCACCACTCGACCTAGAGCTAACACTGCTGGATCGCTGCGACTTGCACTCATCCCACCGGCAGTGCGTCGCTGCTGACGGCTTTGTTCTTTCAGCAGGCTTCGACCAAAGTGCGTGCCTGTTTCCTCAAGAGTTTTGATCATCGCAGCATCTGGACTGAATTTCACTTTGATCGGATCAAATCCGAATTGAAAACCGCCGTCTCGCAGTTTGCTTTCGAGAAGGTCGAGTGCTTCGCCGCTCCAGCCGTAGCTGCCGAATACGCCGACTGGTTTGCTGCGGTCGCCCTCTGCAAGCAGCGTGCCTAGGGTCGAGATGATTGGCGTTGGTGCATGGCCTCCCAGGGTTGGTGAGCCGATCAGATAGGCATCTGCTTCTTGAATCGCTTGCAGTAGCTCATCAGCGGGGGTGAACTCGCAGTTGATACTTTTCACACGCACTCCGGTTCTACTCACGCCTTGGGCCAGGGCATCAGCGATCGCGGCTGTGTTGCCGTAGGCACTAGCGAAAAGCAGCAACACGTTGATTGCGGCATCTTGATGTCCTTCACTCCAGCGCCGGTAGTCGCTGAGTAGGCTGCGCCAGCTCGCTTCTATGGCTGGACCATGGCCTGGTGCGATGGTGCGGATGTCTAGCTCTTCGAGCCTGTCGACGAGGCTATTTACCTGGTTGCTTATCGACGCCATTAGGCAGTCGTAGAAATGGCGCCGCTCTTCTTCCGTGCTGTTGCGGTTGGCTTCTGCCCAGTTGCTTGTGCAGAGGTGAGCAGCGAACAGCTTGTCGCTCATCAATAGGCCAAGGCTTTCTTCAAAGGCCAACAGACCGCCTGGCCAACGCGCTGTCGGAGCAGGAATCAGCCTCAACTGATGATTGTTGCTCAGTTGAAGAACTTGTTCTTGCCGAATAATCTGGATATCTGGTAAGGGAGCTATCGCTGGGGTTACCTCGTCTTGCTCACCCGGTGCTGTTGGTTTGCGTTGATTCCAGAGCTCTTTGATTAGTTTGGCGCCGGGATTGGAGCTGATTAATTCCAGCTGGGGATAAACATCAGCCAGCTTCTGTAGTAAGGCGATGCGGTTGGGGTTGATGTGTCCAACGACAACTTGAAGGGCTGTGGTGTTGCTCTCTAGAGCATTGGCGAGGGCGGGCATGAACACCTCGGCATAGGCAGTTCCGGGTGGGTGAACCAATACCGCTGAGTGATGATCCCCCTCACTGTTTTGACCAGCGGCAAACAGGAAGCTATTGGCTGTGCTGCCTCGTTCAAGGGCATATTCCGATTCAAAACGCAGTCGTTGGGGACTCAGGCCTCGCAGGCTGACTAGACCTGCTTCTATTGGGATGCTGATTGTTTGGCGTTGGCTGATGGCTGTGTCTGTTGCTTGATGGCTAGAGGATGTTTTCATCAGTAGTGATTTCCTACTTTTCGGTGATGTACAGCGGTACTGGCTTCAGCATCGGCCACGTTGCCCTGTTCAACGACGGCATAAATAATCCAGTGATCGGGGCTTTCTAGGCGCTGTTCAACTCGACAACCGAGAAATGCCAGAGCGTCAAGCAGCACCGGACCACCTTCAGCGGCATCGTCAAGCACGTTGATGCCTTCAAAGCGATCAGCACCTGGAGGGAACCGCTTGAGGAAATGACGCATTAATGGTTGGTAGTTGTCCTCTCGGAGCACGTTGATTACGAAGCGATCACCCACTTGCATCAAGGTTTCGATGGCGCGGTCTTTGGCTACTGCCACTGTGAGCCCTGGTGGTGTGAAGCTAGCTTGGCTAACCCAGCTCGCCACCATGGCACTGCGTCGCCTGTTGCTGCCTTCGCCCTGACTAGCTGTAACCACATACAACCCGCCACTGAGGCGACCGAGGGCTTTGTCGAGATTGCTATCTAAACTTTTCATTGCAGCCATAGTTTTTGCGCGGCTGAGCAGTTGGCCTAGATCGGTGCCTGCTTCTTCGAAGCGCTGGTAGTCGTTGCTATCGGGTACTTTGCGAATTCGTAGTGGTAAGAAGGCCTCCTTTTGCTCAAGGCTGCGCAATTGTGATGCCACCTCATCAATCGGTGCATCATTGCCGCCGTAGGCATCGTATGCAGCAACCCATTGCTTGGTGTTTAGCGCTGCAAGCAAGGTGCCGATTGAACTTTGCAGCTCTGCATCGGGTTGCGAAGGCCAAGTTGGCACAACTACGGCTTTGGCGCCTCCGATTAGCCCGCTTAGTTCTTGAGCTTCGCACGCTCGTAGATCAACGAGTTGCACTTGGGCATCGGCTTTGCCGATGCCATGCGCAATTGCTTGGCTGAGGCGATCACAAAAACCGTATTGGCTTAGATAACAGACAGCTGCATAGCTTTCGCTTTCGCTGCGTTGACTGCTCCATTCGCGATAGTCGTCGACCCAGAGCTTGAGATGATCACGAAGTAGTGGTCCATGACCAACGGCAATCGTGTTGATCTCTGGCAGCGTATCCACGCGTTTGAGTGCCTGCACCAAGCTGCGTGCATTGGGTCCCATCAGACAGTCGTAATAGAAACGAAAGTCGGGAGCAAGAGCACTCGGATTTTTGTCGTAGACATCATCCGAGCAATAGTGCATCCCAAAGGCATCACAGGTATAGAGGATTCCCGTGCCGTGATCGAAGGAAAAGATTGTGTCTGGCCAGTGCAGGTTTGGTGCACTTAGGAACTCAAAACGATGTGCCTTTCCGCTTGTTGGGTTTGTGCCTAGATCCAACTCGTCGCCAGTTTTGACTGCTCGAGAGCGAAAGGGGCGATGCACCTGATCTTGCAGGAACTGAAGCGCCACTTTTGAGGCCAGGATTTCGATTTCGGGGTTTAAATCGATGATCTGCCCAACCAGCCCAGAGTGGTCGGGCTCGGTGTGGCTGACGATCAGATAGTCGATCGCTGTTGGTTCGATTTGTTGCTTTAGTAGTTGCAGCCAGGTGTCTTTGAATTTGAGGTGGCTGGTGTCGACTAATGCGGTTTTGGCACCACGTATGAGGTAGCTGTTGTAGGTAGTGCCGTTGCGCAGACCAAATTCGATATCAAAGCGGCTCCGGTCCCAGTCGAGGCAGCGGATGGTAGAGGTGTCTGTGGAGATTTCTTCGCATTGAAGCGACAACCTCTGATCCGAGTTGAGCGGTGCAACCGTGGCGCTCTCGCTGGCAACTGCCATGGATCCTTTTTGCCGATCTTGAAACTCTACGGAGGCCTTAAGCAGAAATGATTAATTGATCAGGCCGCGGCCAGCCTGGGAAGCCAGTTCACCAGCGGTGGCGCTGCGATTATCAGCACTAATACTGCAATTTGTAGGCCTACGAAGGGCAGTGCTCCTTGGTAAATCTCTCGGGTTGTGATCTCTTTTGGTGCCACACCGCGCAGATAAAAGAGCGCGAAGCCGAAAGGAGGAGTCAGGAACGATGTTTGTAGGTTTGCACCAATCACGACCCCCAGCCATAACAGGGCATCTGGTCCTAGCAATTGGCGAGCTGCTGGTAGTAGGAGTGGAATCGCAATAAAGGCGATTTCAAAGAAGTCGATAAAAAAGCCCAGTGCGAAGATCGTGAGCATGCTCACTGCCATAAACCCAACCTTGCCACCGGGCAAATTGAGCAATAGATCAGCAATCAGTTGATCACCGCCAACTCCTCTGAAAACGAGGCTGAAGGCTGTTGATCCCAACAAAATCGCCATTACCATCGAAGTTGTTCTTAAGGTTTGGTCGCATACCTTGGCGAGGCTGCTGCGGCTGAAGCCGCCATTCAGTGCGGCTAAGCCCATGGCGCCTGTGGCACCAATAACTCCTGCTTCTGTTGGTGTTGCAATGCCAAAAAAGATGCTGCCTAGCACTAAAAGGATTAGGCCCAGCGGGGGGATGATTACTCGCAATAACTGCATTGGTTGCACTTTGCGGAGCTCGGCGGGATCCAGTTGGGGTGCGAGTTCAGGCTTCAGCATGCTGATCACCAGCACATAGATGGCAAAGGCGCTAGCCATCAGCACGCCTGGAATTAACGAGCCGAGGAATAAATCCCCCACTGAGATACCCAGTTGGTCGCCTAGCACCACCAAGACAATGCTCGGCGGGATGATTTGGCCCAAGGTGCCAGATGCTGCGATCACTCCAGTGGCCAGCGAGCGGTTGTAGCCGGCTCGCAGCATGGCTGGCAAAGAGATCAATCCCATCGTGGTCACGGTGGCGGCAACGACCCCAGTGGTGGCCGCGAGAAGTGAGCCCACCAGCACCACGGCAAGCGCCAGGCCGCCACGCAGTCGGCCGAGTAGACGGCCCATGCTTTCGAGTAGTCGCTCGGCAATGCCTGATGTCTCGAGCATGGCACCCATGAACACAAAAGCGGGGATGGCCAGCAATGTGAAGTTGGCCATAATCCCCAGGATTCGCTGGGGCAGGGCGGTGACAAATAGAGGATCGAACTCGCCGAGGGCGATGCCCAGCAGCGCGAAGATCACGGCAATACCGCCCAGGCAGAAAGCCACCGGATAGCCGCTCAACAGTGCCACCACGAGGGCTAAAAACATCCCAGGCCCAAGCATGGCGGAGGGATCAAAACTGATTACATGGCCGAGCAGTTCAATCTCAATCAAGTGCTGACTCCGGCGCGCTTCCCTTTTGATCTGAATGTCTAGTTAATGGAGCCTTTAGCTGCGCCCAAGCTCGAATGGCTTCGGCTAATCCTTGTAGGGCCAAGAGTAGAAAACCCAGCGGGATTAGAGCTTTTACCCAGTAGCGCGGTAGGCCATTCGGGTCGGGTGAGGCTTCGCCGATGCTCCATGACTGCAGAGCGGGTTCGATTGAGATCGCCATCACCCCCAGTGCAAATGGCAACAGGAAGATCAGAGTGCCTAGCAGTTCCAGTCGGGCCTGGCGCCTTGGCCCCCAGCGACTTTGAAGCACATCAACGCGCACATGCCCCTGACGTTGGAGGGTCCAGCCCAACCCAAGCAGAAAAACCAGATCAAAGAGATACCACTGCCCCTCAATCAGAGCGTTGGAGCTGAGGTTGTGGCCGATGGATACGCCTAAATAGCGCCCCACGACATTCCAAAGGCCTAATCCCAGCATCAGCAGCACCGCCCAGCGAGCCACGATGGCAACAGCTCGGTTGACAGCGTCAAGCCGGTCGGCGAGGAACAGCCAGCGACTCAAGATTTATCTCTCAGTTGGTTGTAGCTAAAGCGAGCGAATGAGAACTCATTGACGTTGTTCCAGGCGTAAACCTGCTTACGGAAATCCTGCCATTGGCTAAAAAGTTTTTGGAAGCTGGCATCTTTCGCTGCGGTGTCGCTATAGAGCTGGAACGCTGCATCCTGAGCGGCATTCAGGATGCTGTTGTCATAGGCAACTAGTTCGGTGCCGCCTTTTAAAAGCCGCTGCAAAGCAGATCCGTTGAGGGTGTCGTAACGGCTAAGCATGGTGAGGTTGGCTTCGTAACAGGCGGTGTTGAACATCGCTTGGTACTCGCTGGGGAGTTTGCTCCAGGCTTTTTGGTTCACCAGTGCAGCCAGGGTTGGACCCGGTTCCCACCAGCCGGGGTAGTAATAAAAGCGGGCAGCTTTTGCAAGGCCTAGCTTTTCATCGTCATAGGGGCCTGTCCATTCGGCTGCGTCGATGGCACCACGGTCGAGAGCTAAGAAGATTTCGCCGCCTGGTAACACTTGTACATTCACGCCGAGCTGGGCTAATACCTTGCCGCCTAGGCCAGGAATGCGCATTTTCAGCCCTTGCAGCGAGGCCAGGCCATTTAGTTTGTTTTTAAACCAGCCGCCCATTTGCGCTCCTGTGTTGCCTGCTGGAAAGCTGATCACCCCAAAATCGGCATAGATGCGGTTGATTAGTTCGTTTCCGCCTGCTTCATAGAGCCAGGCGTTTTGTTGTTGAGCGGTAAGACCAAATGGAACGGAGGTGCCGAAGGCAAATCCTGGATTTTTGCCGATGTAGTAGTAACTGGCGGTATGACCACACTCAACGGAGCCAGCTTGAACCGCATCCAGCACTTCAAGGCCAGGAACGAGTTCGCCGCCGGCATAGGGCTTGATTTGAAAGTTGCCGCCGCTCAGTTCATTTACGCGGCGGCTGATTGTTTCTGCACCGCCGTAAATCGTGTCAAGTGAGTGGGGCCAGCTGGTGGCCATGCGCCAGCGCACCTGCGGTTGATTGCTACTGCTAATGCTGTCTTGCTCTTTGCGGATTGTGCAGGCACTTAGTAGGCCCGCGCCGACGGCAGCTGAGAGAGCCGTAGCACCAGAGCCCAGTAGTTTTCTACGTTGCATTTGCTTCCCTGGCTCGGCGCGATTTTACGGCGCAGAAGCAAGTTAAGTGAACTCATGCCAGCAGAAGAATCACTTTGGAATGGTGTTTCACCTCTACGCCTGAACCAAAACACAAGCCTTATTAACTTTGAGGTTTGTGCTTTGGCTTGGGTTTAAGCCCATTTAGCTCTCTACCTCAACTGTGATTGCGGTGTGGTTTTTGGTTTTGCTGGCTGTGATCTCGAGGATTTCGTCGTGGTAGGTCGCTTTTACCTGTTTGTGGTCTAGGGCTTTGGGGGAAGCGGAACTGACGGCTTCAGGTGCCAAGCGGAATTCGCTTAGCAGTTCATGGTCTGGAGTTTTGATCGCTGGAGCGGACTCTTTGCCAAGGTCTGCTCGCGTAGTTGACTCGTTTTTATTGCGTCGCTCGGCATTTACAACCAGCGTGCGGTCTGTAGCTGTTACATCGATGTTGTTTTTATCTACACCAGGCAACTCAAGCCGAATCGTGTAAGCCGTTTCGGTTTACACGATTTCAGCAGTAGGGATGCATTCGGCTGTGGCGAGTTGCTGTTCAAGTCGTTCAAATAGATCAAAGGGTGATTGGCGTAGGGTCAGCATTTTGAGATCCTCAAGAAAGTAAATATTCGGGGCTTTATTTATTGTCCGCAAAGCCAATTTGTATTTTCCTGATCAACTTATTCAACGAGGAATCCCCCCTTTGATATTCGCTAAGCCCTATCGTGTTCGGTTGCCTCACCAAGCATGTTGTGAGGGCCGTAAGTTTTGATTATTGGTGTAGGTTTTTGTTTAGATCCACCACCAGCTGCCGATAGCAGCAGCTTGCCCGCAGCGGAGGCCTTGTTCATCCCAGAGGGTCCAGATGCGGGCATTATTGATTAGGAACCTTTGCCCTTTGCTGTCGATGCGGATGCCTTGGTAATTCGTGATGGCATCCTCTTGAAGTGCCCTGCCAAGGGCAGTGGCTCGTTCATTTTGTTCGTTGGCTGGTGCGGTTAAACGTGAAGGCATGCCGACCATCTCTCCCCAGCATCGTCGCCATAGCTGAAGTGCTGTTGCATTGGCGTAGCTGAGCTTGGGATCATCGCCGCCGTCATGGGCCAGCACGGGCTGTTCTGCGGCGAATAGCTCCTGGCTGATTAGACGTTGTGAAGACTGTTGTCGCTCACAGGCTAGGAGTGGGCGCCCAAATGCTGTTTGGTGAGATGTCAAAAGCAGGTTTACTAGCCTCTGCTTCTCTGATGACAGCCAGGGAGTTTCAGGCACCGGTTGCCATTGCTTGGAGCATGGCCTTTTGGGAAAGGGTTTGTCCCTGTTCCTTGAGATGATTCAGAAAAGCTTGGCGAGCTTTTGGGAAGCGTGGTTCTTCGGCAAGCGGTAGATCTCCTGCTGCATCAAGCCCTGTGTCGCCTTCCATTGCTGGTGCAATCACCACCAGATCGGCGTCGAGGCTGGATTCATAGCGCCACCACAAGCTCGGGTCTACTACGGCCGGATGCGGTGGTAAGGGTAGATCGTCGCTTTTGCTTGGCTCTGAAGCGGCCTCCTTTTTTTCGGCAGCTGCTTCTGCAAGTTTTGTAAGTACCTCACGGCGTTGTTCGGCAAGATCTGCAAGCAATTTGTTGCGGGTGCGACCGCGCAGCTGAAACAGCACAAAAGGATCTTCACTGAAGCGATCCCCCATCAGGAAATAAATAGCACTGATGTGTTTGCAGGGATTGGCTTTATCTGGGCAGCTGCACTCACTACGTACTTCCTGCAGTTTGAAAGGAAAAAGGCGGCGGCCACTGGCTGCAAATGCTCGCTCGATATCCGCCGGCATGATTCCAGCCAACAATTGGGCAGACCAGCGTGCTTTCTGGGTGAGGGCCTCGAGTACATAGCCCCAGTCTTCGTCGTTGAGCACATCGAGCCAAAGTTTTACCTTGTAGGGGTCTTCACCAGTGCCCTGCACACGGGCGTGAACACGGCGCCCCTCGAAGCGAATTGAGGTGACATTGCCTTCTCTTGCGTAGGTCCAGGCACGCTCTAGTCGCTTTTTGTACTTGTATGAATTAATCAGTTCCATCCATTGCTCTACCCACCAGGGTTGCTGTCCCAGCCCTTCTTCGCCGAGGGCAGTGGTGATGCCGGTGTTGTTGTTGCTATTAGTCATGACATCATCGCTAGATCAGTTGTCTTCTAGGGCTACAAGTTCGCGCAATTGACTTACGCCTAAGCCACCTAGCCAGTCTTCTCCAGAGCCGATGATGTCTTCTGCAAGTCGAGATTTTTCACGAATCATGCGATCAATCTTCTCTTCGACTGAGCCGCTGGTAATGAATTTGTGCACCATCACTCGATTGGCTTGTCCGATTCTGTAAGCGCGATCAGTTGCCTGGTTTTCAACGGCGGGATTCCACCAGCGATCGACATGAAACACATGGCTGGCACGAGTCAGGTTAAGACCCACTCCACCAGCTTTGAGTGATAGCAGGAAAAGTTGAGGTCCACGTGGATCCTCCTGGAAGCGATCAACCATGGCCTGCCTTTCCGTTTTACTTGTGCTGCCATGCAAGAAGGGAACTTCAAAGCGCCAGCGTTGTTGCAAGTAGGCCTGAAGCAGATGGCCCCATTCCGCGAACTGGGTGAATAACAGGGCTCGATCTCCAGCCTCGATTACTTCTTCGAGTATTTCCTCCATCCGCAGCAGCTTGGCGGAGCGTTCCATGAAGCCCTTTTCAACTGTCTGTTCTTTGAGTGCTAGGGCGGGATGGTTGCATATCTGTTTTAGCCGGGTGAGTAATCCCAGCACCTTGCCATGGCGCTGACCTCTGGGTGCTCGGGCAATTGCCTCTAGTGTTTCATCCACTGTTTTTCGATAGAGGACTGACTGTTCTTTGCTCAGGCCTACCCATTCACTGAGCTCTACCTTTTCGGGTAAGTCGGAGATAATTGCCTTGTCGGTTTTGAGTCGTCGCAGGATGAAAGGACCCACCCGACCCTTGAGATCTCGAAGCGAAGCCATGTCGCCGTAGCGCTCTATCGGTAGGCGATAGCGCTGTCGGAAGAAGTCTTCTTCTCCAAGCACCCTGGGGTTGAGAAAATCCATCATTGCCCAGAGCTCACTGACGCGGTTCTCTACTGGTGTGCCGGTGAGAGCGATCCGGAAGCGGTTGGTTTTGTCTGGGCGGGCTATATCGCGTGCTGCTTGACTTTGCTTGGCGTTGGGGTTCTTGATTGCCTGGGCTTCATCGATTACTACACCCTGCCAGTCCACCGTTTCTAGAAGTTCACTATCTCGTTGCAGTAGCCCGTAGCTGGTGAGTACTAGGTTGAAGCCTTTGAGAGCTTTCTGTAAAGCAGCTGGGTTGGAGGGGCGACGCGGCCCATAATGTTCCTTCACGTTTAACTCTGGAGTGAAGGCCAGTGCCTCTCGCTTCCAGTTGGTCAGTACGGACGTGGGAGCTATAAGCAATACCGGCCGTTTTAGTTCTTGTTCGGTTTTGAGGTGTTGAAGGAATGCCAGCAGCTGGATGGTTTTGCCCAGGCCCATGTCGTCGGCCAAGCAAGCCCCTTGATCGAAGCGATGCAGGAAGGCCAGCCAGCCCAGTCCTCTTTCTTGGTAAGGCCGTAGCTGACCACAGAAGCCTTCGGGAGCAGGTAGTGGATCTGGAGCTTTTTGCTGGTGGTATTGCTCCAACACGCTTTGTAGCCGTGGACCGGCCTCAAAGCGATGCACGGGCAGTCGCATCAACGTGTCGCCTTCTGTCGCGGTTAGGCGCAAGGCATCGTCGAGGCTTAGGCCTGGATTGGCGCTGCAAAAGACTTCCGCATGTTTTAGATCATTGGGACGTAATTCAATCCAGGCACCCTTGTGGTTAACCAGTGGGCTGCGTTTGCTTGCTAGTCGTTCCAGTTCACGCAGCGTCAGGGTGACGCCACCGATCATTAGTTCCCAGCTCCAGTCAAGGGTTTCGCCCAGGGTGAATCCCCTCGATCTCTCCGATAGCTCAGCTTTGATTGCTAGGCCTAGTCGACTGGCTAGTCCACCCGAGAGGCTGGCTGGCAATTCCACGCCAACGCCAACATCACGCAGTTGGGTTGCTGCGGTGCGCACCAATACAAAGGCTTCTGCAGGTGTGAGCTGCATTGTTTCTGGTGTGGCGCTGTCGAGGCCTCGTTCGATCGGCGCAAACACCGTTAGGGCTCGTCCCATTCCTTCTAGCAGCACTTCACCTGGATGTTCCACACGGATTTCACCTAGTTGCAGCACCTGGGGCCCCGCTGCCCAGGCCGTGGCTGCTGGCACTTTGAGAGTGGGATCGGCTTCCGCTTGCAAGGCGAAGCGCAGCTCCCAAAGATCTTCTCCCTCGGCGGGGGTGAACAGTTCCATACAGGCCCTGGCTGGGGCAACGTTGCCAGCGACTCCTTCACGCCAGTGGTTACTGGCTGTAGCCAGGCGTTCAGCCTCTTCATCGCTGAGGTTGATTACGCCGGTATCGGAAGCAAGTGCCTCTTGCCAGGCAGTGAGCAATGGGTCTAGCTCTTGTGTATTTGCTTCAAAACCGATGCGGAGTTGGGCATCTATAAGGTCTTCCAGCAGGCTGGCTACGCGAAGTCGGCCGCTGCGGGGACGGCATGAAGCCACAGGGTTGGCCGCGCGCATTGCTTCCGGCCGTAAGCGGGTCATGCGGTTGCTCCGCCTTCCGGTGGGTTCTCGCCAGGGCAGGGCGCAGGTTGCCACTAGCGGAAGCCGAGCTGCTAGGTCTTCAAGGCGACGACGATCATCTTCTCGGTTTAGTAGCGGCACCCATCGAGCTCGGTGGGGATAGCCCTCTCCCCTACTGAGTTCTACCTGTGGTAGCCAGCGTCCGCGAGCAATCATGCTCAGTGCCCAGCGCTGCAAATGGCTCCACCAGCGCAGTTCATCGGCTAGATCGGGATGATTTCCTGAAAGGGGTAGTTTCGAAAGCCAGGCTGTTGCAGCAGCAGGTTCCACGGCTAGGCCTTCTACCTGCCAGGGCCACCATTCCGTTTGTTTGGGAATGGGTTCACCCGCCTGCAAGGGCAGTCCTGTCCAACCTGATGCATGGACTTCGTCGTTGTCGGACTTTGCTGATGAGGTCTTGGTTTTGCTTCGAGGTTTGACTGTTCGACTGGGCAGGGTGAGGCACGCCGTGGCATCGATGATTCCATCGGGCAGTAGATCGTGTTCGCTTAGCCAGGCACGCAGATCGTCTGGGTTGAGGGTGAAGGGATGGAGTGCAGGAGTTGCACCGGGTCCTGCCGGTGTAGCAACTCGCCAGGTGTCTGCCCACACCAGGAGGGCAGGACGACCAGAGCTGGTCGGAGTACGGATGGCTGGTAGCCAGGTGGCGTGCAGCAGGCTCATGGCCGCGACGCAAAAAGGATGCGTTGGGTTTCTTGGAGAAGGAGTGCACTGCCGATCAACGGCAACCACCCCTGAAGTAGTTCCACCTCTAATGATGCCAGGGCATCGGTCCCCAAGTCATGGAGCAAGCTGCAGCCTTAGAAATAGATGGCCAAATCCAGCAATAAGAGCCTGCTTAACAGGCCTTCATTAAAGGTTTACCAGTGGGGAGCATCCCAGCGGAGGCAAGCGCCTCTGGGCTTGATCTAACCGGTGGTTTGAGTTGGCAGCCAATGTCATGTTGAGGATCAAAGGCGATCATGGCTGGTGGATCTTTGTCCTAAGCCCGATTTCTTCATGGCCGTTGCAAGATCGTTGCGTGCTGATCAGTCGCGACCTCGCACTGGGGCAGAGATTCGGAGTGCTTTTTTAGCGTTTTTTGCTGAGCGAGATCATCAGATAATCCCTAGTGCCTCGCTGGTACCAGAAGACCCCACGGTGCTACTGACAATTGCCGGCATGCTGCCGTTTAAGCCCGTGTTCATGGGTAAAGCGGAACGCCCTGCCCCGCGCGCTACCAGTAGCCAGAAGTGTATTCGTACTAATGACATTGAGAACGTGGGCCGCACAGCAAGGCATCACACGTTTTTTGAGATGCTTGGTAATTTCTCTTTTGGTGATTATTTCAAGCAGCAGGCGATTGAGTGGGCTTGGGAGCTGAGTACGGAGATTTTCGGACTGAATGCAAAGAATTTGGTGGTGAGTGTTTTCCGTGAGGACGATGAGGCTGAGACCATTTGGCGCGATGTGGTTGGGGTGAACCCCAAGCGAATCATTCGCATGGATGAGGCTGATAATTTCTGGGCTTCAGGGCCGACAGGTCCCTGTGGACCATGTTCAGAGATTTATTACGACTTCAAGCCAACGCTGGGTGATAAAGAGATCGATCTCGAGGACGACAGCCGTTTCATCGAGTTCTACAACCTGGTGTTCATGCAATACAACCGCGATGCTGAGGGCAAACTAACTCCGCTCGCGAATCGCAACATTGATACCGGCATGGGTCTAGAGCGTATGGCTCAGATTCTTCAGGAAGTTCCTAATAACTATGAAACCGATATTATTTATCCGCTGATTGAGACAGCTGCTGGTTTAGCGGGGCTCGATTATCAAAAGCTTGGCGAAAAGGAGAAGACAAGTCTCAAAGTGATCGGCGATCACAGCCGCGCGATTACGCACTTGATTTGTGATGGCGTGACCGCGAGCAATCTTGGCCGCGGCTACATCATGAGGCGTTTGCTGCGCCGGGTAGTGCGTCATGGGCGTCTGCTCGGGATTGAGAAGCCTTTTCTGCCGGTAATGGGGGAAGCGGCGATTGCCTTGATGGCGGAGGCTTATCCCCAGCTGGAGGCACGTAGGGAGGTCATTCTTGCGGAACTGGATCGGGAGGAGGCCCGTTTCCTGGAAACTTTGGAACGTGGCGAAAAGCTATTGGCCGATGTTTTGCTCGCTAAGCCCAAGATGATTTCTGGTGCCCAGGCCTTTGAGCTGTACGACACCTATGGCTTTCCTTTGGAGCTCACCGAGGAAATTGCTGAGGAAAATGGTCTGAGTGTTGACGTTCAAGGCTTTGAGCTGGCGATGGACGAACAACGTCGACGGGCCAAAGCCGCTGCTGTGAGCATTGACCTCACATTGCAAGGAGCTATCGAGCAGATGGCAGCTGATTTAGAGGCCACCAGCTTCAAAGGTTATTTGGTTTTGGATCATCCCAGCTGTGTCTTGGCCTTAGTAGTGAATGGGGAGTCGGCCGAGCAAGCCAGCGCTGGTGACAGTGTGCAGATCGTGTTGGATACAACCCCTTTCTACGGTGAAAGCGGCGGTCAGGTGGGTGATCGTGGTGTGCTCTTTGGTGAAGGATCTGGTGGCGATGGAGTGATTGTGACTGTTGACGATGTGAGTCGTAATCGCAGTGTGTTTGTTCATTTTGGTCGCATTGAGCGCGGCACATTGGCCGTCGGTGAACTGGTCAATGCTCAGGTGGATCGGGCTTGCCGTCGCAGTGTTCAGGCGCATCACACCGCAACTCATCTATTGCAGGCGGCACTAAAGCAGGTAGTTGACTCGGGTATCGCTCAGGCAGGTTCCCTGGTGGACTTCGATCGCTTGCGTTTCGACTTCCATTGTTCGCGAGCCGTTACCACCGCTGAGCTAGAGCAGATCGAAATTTTGATCAACGGATGGATCACGGAAGCTCATGATCTGAATGTTGAGGAGATGTCTATCGACAAGGCCAAGGCTGCTGGCGCCGTGGCGATGTTTGGTGAGAAGTATGCCGATGTGGTGCGAGTTGTGGATGTGCCAGGTGTGTCGATGGAACTCTGCGGTGGAACCCATGTGGCCAACACAGCTGAGATTGGTTTATTCAAGATTGTTGCTGAGAGCAGTGTGGCTGCCGGAATTAGGCGGATTGAGGCGGTGGCTGGTCCGGCGGTGCTGGCTTATCTCAATGAGCGTGATGCTGTGGTGAAGCGGCTTGCAGAGCGCTTCAAGGTTCAGCCCGGTGAGATCGTTGAGCGGGTGATGGCTCTCCAGGATGAACTAAAGGATGTCAATAAAGCTCTTGGATCAGCGAGGGCAGAGTTAGCGCTTGCTAAAGCAGTTGCCCTTGCTGGTCAGGCCGAAGCCGTTGGCAGTAGGCAGCTGTTGGTTTCTCGTCTTGACGGTGTAGATGGTGCGGGCTTACAGAATGCGGCTCAGGGTTTATTGGATCAATTGGGGGATGGGGCTGCTGTGGTGGTTGGAGGTTTGCCTAACCCCTCAGATCTTGGCAAGGTGATTTTGGTGGCGGCTTTTAGTGATGACGTCATTGCGACAGGTCTGAAGGCTGGTCAGTTCATCGGTGCTATCGCCAAGCGTTGTGGCGGCGGCGGTGGTGGGCGCCCAAACCTGGCCCAGGCCGGGGGGCGAGATGGAGTAGCCCTCGATGGTGCATTGGCGGCGGCAAAGCTTGAGCTAAAGCAAGCTTTGACCTGAGCTTTTATAAGTTATGAATGAGAGCTTTTCTAAGTTCTTGATTATTGACGGCTCTAGTTCAAATTTGAATTGGAACTAGTTTCCATATTGAGGCAATAAAAGATATGCGATGGGGTATGGAGAGCTGGATTTTTGAAGGATATAGTTGATGGCCTGCACGTATGCTATGTACTATAGATTGGCAATTTTCTCTGTCAACTTAGAACCAGTGAGAAAATTGTCTTGAGATAAATTAACCCGCTTGAAATTATGTCTCTTGGTAGGCGAATTACTATCTATCGAGATAGAGCGTGATGAGTTTTGAGTGGATCTGTGGAGGTATTGCTTTGACGCTTAAAGTCCAGCACGGCCTAATTCTTGTTTATAAATAACTGATGGCGTTAGCTATTTATTCTTTTTGTAGAGCTGTTTGAGTTGCTGCGCAGTGTTTGAAATGTAGTGGTGGTTCAGACTTTTTAAGTCTTCGAGCACTTTGTCCAATAACATATCTTCTCCTTTGCATGCTGCATTAATACCATCAAGTAGCAATGTGATTCCTTTGTTGACATTGTGGACACGCTCACTTACTAAAGAAAGAAGTTCGATCAGTAGCTCGGAGTCATAGATCAGTGCCTTGAGTAGATCGTCACCGTTGATTTGGAGCAGTTCGGCTGGCCCATCGACAACGCGTACGTCAGTGGAGTTGGTGCCATCACCGAATAGGCCCATTTCCCCGAAAACTGCTTCGGCTTCAACGACAGTCAGTGTGTGCGGTGATTGACTTTGGTGTTGGATCTGAATCGCCACTTTTCCCCGAGTGAGTAGAAGCAGGTGTTCAGCTGGTGCATCTTGTTTGAGGAGCAGCTCTCCTTGCTTGGCATACACGCTTGTGGGTTGGAGTTCCTTGGCGTGGGACGCCAGCAGCAACTTCAGTCGCTCGAGGACTCGCTGAAGTTGAGGTTCTTGCTCCCACATTGGTACTTTGGTTGTTTGTTCTCATGTTGCTTGTAGAGGAGCCTTTGGTCCACTAAGAGATCTGGTGTTTACTTGAGAAAAGTTGCTTTAGCATCCTCAAATGCAAGCTTTTTGAAGGATTAGTCTTGACTCCTTGCTGTCACTTCAAGCTATCTGAATGGCATATCTGTATTAGCATTCAATAATTAAAAAAATAATTGGAATGACTGTTTTCAGTGCTGAGCAGTTGCAGGCGTTGCAATTGTTCTCAGCCATAAAGCTTGATTACTGTGTGCAACTACTGGATCGCCATCTTGAAGCGAGTTATGGGGCAGAACAGGTTTTCGTGATGGAGCAGGATTGGGGTGAAACGGTGTTCTTGCTGTGTTCAGGCATGGCGAAAGTTCGTACTTATACAGCTGATGGTGATGAAGTGGTGATGTCCGTGTTGGGAGCTGGAGATGTGTTTGGTGAGATGGCTGTTCTTGATGCAGCACCGCGATCTGCCGATGTTGTAGCCCTAACGCCAGTGAGACTGCTGAAGTTGAGAGCGGCACCTTTCGTGGCGTTGCTTGGTAAGGAAGTGGGTTTTGCACTTGCCCTCGCGCAGCTTGAGGCGTCTCGCTTGCGGGATCTAAATCAGCGTTTTGCAATTCAGACTAGTGATGCAACCACTCGCTTACTCAATGCATTGGCCTATTTGGCCCGCAAGAGCTCTGTTGCTGATGACTCTAAAGGAGAGATTCCTTCGCTGGCCCAAAAGGAGCTTGGTCTTATGGCAGGTTTATCCAGAGAGACGGCCTCTCGAATATTGAGCAAGCTGCGGAGTCGCGGAGTGTTGGAAGAGGTGGATGGGTGTTTACGCTTGCTTGACTTGCAGCCACTTATCAAACGGGGATTGTTGCCACCTGGGTCTTAGCGTTTGATACCGGTAGCGAACTGAATTTATTCAGCTAAAAATGCTTTCAGCTATAGCTGCTCATTGAATTCTTTTGGTGCCAATAGGCTGCTTAGTTGCTCGCATTAGATTCTTCTTTTGATCGATAAATATGTTTTCACTGCCGTCACTTAACCTATCTATATGCGAGTAGTCATGAGCTTTTATCATTGTAGATATGTAGTCTGCCGCAGGCTGGCTTCTAGGTGATCCATAAGTCGGCATGCATCATTGATTTTTAGTTCGCCTTGCTGAATAGCAACTTCGCTTGCTATACGCAATCGCTCTAATAGCAGCTCTGGGTTGTGCTCCATAGCTTTGAGTACGTCGGAATTTGTGTTACCTCGAACGACGTGGTCCACCTGGTAGCCACCACCAGGTGCCAGTCTGATGTGCACCGCATTAGTGCTGCCGAACAGGTTGTGCAGATTTCCCATGACCTCTTGGTAAGCACCTCCGAGAAACATGCCAATCATGTAAGCCTCTCCTTTATGGAGGTTATGAAGTTCCAGAAGAGGTTTGCTCTGCCCGTCTCCGATAAAGCGAGCCAGTTTGCCGTCGGAGTCGCATGTGAGGTCAGCGAAGTGACCTAGTCGAGTGGGCTCTTCATTCAGACGGTGAATCGGCATGATTGGAAATAGTTGTTCGATCGCCCAGGTGTCTGGCGCTGAACGAAATATCGAGAGGTTTGCGTAGTAGGTGCTGGCCAGCACGGCTTTGAGATCCCGCAGGTCATCTGGAATCGTTGTGCTGCAAACCAATCGGCTCATAATTGCTTCGGCGCAAGCCCATGTGAGCTGTTCCGCCATTACTCGCTCAGGCAGACTCATATAACCCAGGCGGAAGGCGGCTAGTGCATCGTCTTTGAATTTGACAGCATCGTTCCATGCTTCCTGCAGACACGATCCGTCAGCATCGGGTCCATTTGCAGTTGCCATAATTACTGCAAGTGTCTCCCTAAGGTTGCGAACGGTGAGAGGTTCATCTTCTGTTTGTTTGGGGACAATGCCTGGAACAGCTCCAGCACCCAATACATCGAAAACGAGAATGGAGAAGTGGCTGGCGATCGCGCGCCCACTTTCACTGACAAGGATTGGCATGTCGATACCGTGCGGTTCACAGCATTCACGCACCGTTGCAACTACGTCATTGGCATAGTTCTGCAGTGTGTAGTTGGTGGATGCTGCGCTAGCGGTGCGGCTGCCGTCGTAGTCGACTCCTAACCCACCACCTACGTCTAGGTAGCCCATTGGGGCTCCTAGCTTGGTGAGTTCTACGTAAAGTTGTCCTGCCTCTTGCAGTGCGTCTTTGAGTACGGCGATGTCGTTGATTTGACTGCCAATGTGGAAGTGCATGAGGCGCAGGTCGCTGAGTAGATCGGCTTCTCGCAGTGCTTCAACTGTTGACAGCAGATCCGGCACTGAGAGGCCAAACTTGGCGTGCTCCCCCACTGAGCTGCCCCATCGCCCGGTGCTGCGAGTCGTTAGCTTTGCTCGCACACCGATTATTGGTGCAGCCCCGATCTCACGGCTGGAACGAATAATTCGCTCTACTTCATCGGGTTGCTCAATGACTACTACAGGTTGACGACCAAGCCTGCGTGCCAAGATTGCGGTCTCTATATAGCGTTGATCTTTATAGCCGTTACAGATTAGCAATGCCTCAGGGTCGTTGACTAATGAAAGCGCAATTAGAAGCTCGGCTTTGCTACCCGCTTCAAGCCCAAAGTGCCAGCGGCGTCCACTCTCCACAAGTTGCTCTACTACGTGACGCTGTTGGTTGCATTTCACTGGGAACACGCCCTGATATCGACCGGAGTAGCCGTACTGGGCAATGGCGTGTTCAAAAGCGCCGTGCAGCCTCTCTAGCCGGTCTTCGAGGATGTCATCGAAGCGGATGAGAAGTGGCAAGTTAAGGCTGCGGCTCTGCAGTTCCTGCACTAGTTCCACCAGATCGAGGGAACCACCTCGATCGCCGCGAGGCTGCACTAGTACGTGGCCGCGGGCATTGGTTGAGAAGTAGGGTTCACCCCAGCGATCGAGGCCATAGAGAGCTGCGCTGTTGGCAACGGTCCATGAATTGTTGCCTTGGGTAGGGTCGTCTACCGACATGGAGCACGCAGGCGGATCACTGCGGGGAATGTTCTGGAAATCTAGGAGTGCTTTTGCTTTTGGATCACTTAGGTATCAGAACTTCCTTTGTTCACTAGTTTTGGGCTCATTTTAAGAGAGCTTCTCTAAGCAGCCAGAGGCGCTTGTTGTTCGAAGTTGGATTGCCCAGGTGATTTCTTTGCATCAGGCTACGGCGCAAAATCAACAGCACAGTGCTCCGTTTTCAGATTGGCCGCGCGCTCTGAGTTTGCGGCATCTCTTTGGTTGGAAATCTGGATGGAAGGCTGTTTTGGCAGGACCAAATGTAAGGCGTCGTTCTAGTGGTTAGGCGTATATCAACAAATTTGCTTGCCAAGCGGCAACTCCAGCACGGACGATGGCCCTAATAACTACTGATCAACATGACCGTCGAACGCACCTTTGTTGCCATCAAGCCTGATGGCGTCCAGCGTGGTCTAGTGGGAAAAATTTTGGCTCGCTTTGAACGCAAGGGTTTCAAGCTGGTTGGCTTAAAGCAGCTCACCCCTAGCCGTGAACTGGCCGGAAAGCATTACGGCGTGCATAGTGAGCGCCCTTTCTTTGCCGGACTTGTTGATTTCATTACCTCCGGTCCGGTGGTTGCAATGGTCTGGGAAGGTGAGGGTGTGATTGCTAGCGCTCGCAAGTTGATCGGCGCCACCAAGCCCCTGGAGGCTGAGCCTGGCACCATCCGCGGCGATTTAGCTGTGAACATCGGCCGCAATGTGATCCACGGTTCGGACGGTCCAGATACTGCTCAGTTTGAGATCAATCTTTGGTTCTCCTCAGAAGAGCTCAACTCATGGACCCCCTCTGATCAGCAATGGCGTGTAGAGGGCTGAGTCCTTTTCCCTTGGGGTGTATTTCGGTGCCCCCCAAGGTTTGATTAGGCCACTTCTGCCAAGAGAAGTTGGTATGGGGAATCGTTGATAGCGGCCATTTCTTCATGGCGGCCTTGTTGAACAACTCTGCCACTCTCAAGAACCAGGATCAGGTCTGCATCACGGATTGTGCTTAGGCGATGGGCCACGATGATTTGGGTGCAGCCACGGCGTCGAAAGGCTTCGTCTACCAGGCGCTCTGTTTCGGCATCGAGCGCTGAGGTGGCTTCATCGAGCATCAGGATGCTGGGGTTCTGCACCAAGGCACGAGCAATGTCGAGTCGTTGTCGTTGACCACCTGAAAGGCTTCGACCTCCTTCGCTTAGCACCGTTTCAAAGCCATCAGGCAGGCCGATAACAGTGTCGAGAATTTGGGCATCTGCGCAGGCTTGTCGAAGGTCTTGATCTGGAATGTTGTTATTCCAGAGATTGAGGTTTTCGCGAACGCTACATCCATAGAGCTGTACATCTTGTTGAACCATCGCTAGGGAGCTGACGCTGATCGCACGCGGGATTTCGCTCAGCGCTATACCGTCGTAAAGGATTTTCCCTTTGGAAGGCATATATAGACCTGCAAGTAGCTTTGCCATTGTGCTTTTGCCAGAGCCACTACCACCCACAAAAGCGATCCTTTGGCCGTGTTGGATCGATAGGGATAGGTCATTGATTAGCGGTGGCTTCAGTGGCATATAGCCGAAGCAAAGGTTTTGAATATCGATTGATCCTGATAGTCGTTCTCTTCCAGCTTTTCCATCATTCCAGTTCTGTATCTTTGGTGCATTTACAAGTAATGGGTCTCGAGGCTGTTCAAGAACATCTTCTAGGCGGAGCACTTCGGCTTCAAAATCTGGCAGCCTTTGCACGAAGGCAATCACTTTTCGATTTCAGCTTTTAGGTTGCCGGCAATGGCTTGGGCTGCCAGCAGCATGCCCAGAGTTAGCTGGCCTTTAATCACCAGGAAAAATCCAATTAACAAAATTGCCACCTCGTTCAAGGTGGTCATCGCGCTGGGGACCACCTTGATCCTTGCGTTGAGCAGTTGAAGCTTTTGTGTGATATTGATTAGTCGGCTTTGATAACTCGCGTAGCGCCTGAAAATGTCGTTTTCTATTGCTGCTGCCTTCACAGAGTCGATATCTTGTAAGGCGCCTACCACAACTGCATTGGCTTTTGCTCCATCTTTTTGCAGCTGTTGACTGGCGTCTTTTTGCACTCGAAGGCTAATTGCTACCACGAGGGCATTGATCCCTGTCGTGACGCCTACTAGTAATCCTAAAATGGGGCTGTATAGCAAAGTCAGCACCAGGTAAAAAATCAGCAGAACAATGCCGGTGAACATTGGAATTAATTCGCCGCCGATGAATTCGGCAATTCGGGCATTGCTACCGACCCTGCTGGCTATATCTGATGCGTAGCGTTGGGCGTAATAACGCTCCGGCAAGGCCAGAACCTGGTGTTCAAACTGTGCGGCAAAGCGCCGGGTTAGTCGTCTCTCTAGGGTGCGCCTACCTACGAGTTGAAGATGCTGTAGAACCACTTGCAGGCTGATGATGATTGCCATGCCCCACAACAATGGCTTTAACCAAGTTAGGAATTGGTTGCCGATGACCTCATCCATATAGATCTGGAGAAAGATCGGCATCACCAGCTGAGGCAGGATCAACAGCAGCCCTGCCAAAAGAATGAATAGTGCTCCTCTGGGTTCTAGTTTTAAGCGTTGCCAGACAACCGGCCAGACAGTGGGAGCTCTGCCACCTTTTTGAAAGTCTGGAGTTGGCTCCATCGTGAGCACGATGCCGGTGTAACTGTTGTCGAACTCTTCGCGACTCACAGTTCGAGGACCTAGAGCTGGATCATTTAGAGCAACCCGATCACCGATGAAACCCTCGAGAATAAGAAAGTGGTTGAATTCCCAAAATACGATTACGGGTAGTTTGATTTGCTCTAGAGCCAGCAATCCTTTTTTGAATCCCTTGGCTTCGAGTCCTAGGATTTTGGCCGCTAGGAGAAGATTGGCCGCATCGCTACCATCACGTGAGACGCCGCAGAGTTCGCGCAGTTGGGTAAGCGGTACATAACGGCCGTAGTGCTGGAGCATGATGCTGAGGGAGGCTGCCCCGCATTCAGTGTTTTCCAGTTGCAGCACGGTTGGAGTACGTACCCACTTTTTGCTGAGACGAGCTTGAACGCGAATCCAGAGTTGACGGCAGAAATGCAGTAGGCCCATGTCTTTTCTCCGTCAGTAGATCCCGCTGAGGTCTCTCAACAAAGGGATCACATAACTAATGGGTCGTCTTTCCTCAACAAGCACGCGCAGCGTTGTTGGGGTGCCGCCTGTTAGTTGAAGTTCAGGTCCTTTGCTGTCGCCCCAGTCATAGCCACTAGGTGTTGTTGGGTCTTTGCGTAAGGAGGTAATCACTTCGATCAACGGACCTTCTTCTTTGGGATTGATAGCCTTGAAAAGCGACTCCTTATTGCCGAGTCGATTGATTACTGCTGCTTTGCTGACTGGTATACGACGCACGCTGAGGATTTCAGCTTCGATGCCACCATGACGTTGTGGTTTGGTTGTTGTTGGGGTCACGCGTACTCGCTGACCAATGCGAAGACGTTTACCATCTTTGGCGGGGAAGAAGCCCAAGCTTTCGAGTGAATAATTCTCGTTGCTTCGCTCCAGTTCAAATAGTGTTGCGGCTGGTTGCACTACTTGCCCTAATTGAACGTAGCGGTCAGTAATACAGCCTGCTCTAGGGGCTTTCACGGTCGCCGTTCTTGCCACTTCTTTTTGTATGGCGTCAATTTCGCCGCGTTTTTGATTAATTACTTGTTCACGTTGACTGTTGTTTGACTCAAGTTCGTACAACACCGTTGAGAGAGCTTGTTTTTTTTCCTCCCATGCAACATGGGAGATGGCGCGGTTTTGCCATGCAACCTGATGCCGCGCTGTATATCTCTCTAGCACATCTTTTCGACGTTGAGCAATTAGATCTAAGCTCGCATCATTGGCGATTAAAAGCTTAAGCTGTTCTTTGGCTTTCTCTTCTTCTAATTCTAGCTTCACTGGTTCAATTAGTGCCAGGGATGTTTCTTGCTTTACACAGTCTCCTACCTTGACCTTTAAATCTTTGATACGGCCACTAGTTTCACTTTGAATTAACTGCAGGCTTTCTGCTCGCAGTAACACTCCTCGTCCTTCGATTCTTACGGGTAAACGGCCAAAGATCGACCACAGCAGAATGCTGAGGCTGAATCCCGTCAGTGATATCAGTAAAAGCCAGTAACTAGGCCTTAGCAGTTGTAGAGGTTGGTCTAGTTGTTCAGGACTTGCTAATGCATCCAGGGCATTCTTTCGGAATAGGCTCATTAAATCTGCCTCTCCATTAAGCGGGCAAATAAACCAGGTTGATTAATCAAACTTTCAAATGTGCCTTGTTGTTGAATTTGGCCCTTTTCCAGCACAATGATGCGATCGGCGTGGCGAATTGTGCTCAGTCGATGTGCAATCACCACGCGTGTGATGTCTAGTGCTTCAAGACTGCGACTCACAATCGCTTGTGTGTGGTTATCCAGGGCGCTTGTAGCTTCGTCAAAAATCAGGATTCGTGGCTGTCGCACTAAAGCTCTGGCGATAGCAATTCGTTGGCGTTGTCCGCCTGAAAGGGTTCCTCCCCCTTCAGAAATAATGGTTTGTAGTCCCATTGGCATTTCTCGGATGTCGTCTGCTAGCCCTGCCATTTCCGCTGCGGCCCATGCTTGCTCTTGAGTTATTAAGCATCCTCCTGCTATGGCTTCCATTAAGTTGCCGCTGAACAGGCTGGTGCTCTGTAGCACTGTGCCAATTTGACGTCTCAAGCTTTCGATACGTAGGCCATTGAGTGGTTGACCGTCGTAGCTGATCTCTCCGTTTTCAGGCTTGCTAAATCCCAGCAGCATTCGCACGATTGTCGATTTACCTGATCCTGAGGGGCCTACTAGAGCTAGAAACTCTCCTGGATTTGCCCGAAAGCTCACTTCATCTAGAACAAGAGGGAGGTCGGGGGCATAGCGATAACTAACGCGGTCGAATTTGATCTCTCCACGCAGCTCTGCTAGTTCTATGGCTTCATCTATCACTTCTGGTGTGGCTGTTAGTAAAGGCTTTGCCCGCTCATAGAGCACAGGCATATCGAATGCTTCCACTGCAAGTCCTGCGAAGCTGACCATGCTTCCGATAAATGTGGCAAAGGCAGAAAAAAATCCAAGTAATTGGCCAACATTTGGTGCATTCAATGCCGGGCTGTCCGCGGCCTCAGCGATCAGCTTTGTGATCACGATGAAGAGCAGCAATTGGCCAAGATTGGGCATCACATTCTGCAGGATTTCTGCGGTGGCTTCTTTGATATCCACTGCATTTTCTAGAGCTACGACGCGTTGGAACTGTTCTCCCCACCATCGAGATGCAGCAGCCTCTGCTCCTGCTAGACGCAATTTCGGTACGGAGCTGATCAGCTCAAGATTGCGACTTTGGGCTTGGCCTTGCCCCTCCTCTTGTTGACGTATTAGTGGGCGAGTTTGCATCCCGATCAATGCTGTTGGCAGAAGCACCATCAGCGAGATCACGAATGCCAGTAATGTCAGTTTGACGCTTATTTTCAGCATGAACAGCACATAAATGCTGGTGAGCACTACCTTGATTAAGCCCCCTTCCAAGAGTTCTTGGATTTGATCGCGCAGTTGGTCGATGGAACCAAATCGGAGTGTGATGTCGCCGAGGTTGTATTGACGGAAGAAATCTGTTGGCAGGGTCAGTAAGCGTTTAATACTGGCCAGCTGGGACCTGGCCCCACCTTTTTGTTGTGTGATCTGTATAGATCGGCTTTGGATCCATTCCAATGCCACTCGTGTCAGGCCAGCTGCGATCAGAATTAGTCCTATTTGTAGTAATAAGCCAAGGTCTCTGTCAGGCAAAGCTGAGTTGGTGATTACGATGTTGAACGTGGGGGTAAGCAAGCTCAGAAGCGTCGCTAAAAACATCACGCCCACTCCTATACGGAAGCCTTCGCTGAGTATTCCTAGGCATGCCCCAGAAGCTAATCCGGTGATACCCATCCCGAAGATCCAACGAGCAGCACCAACCTCTCGGCCAATGGCAAGTAAGAAACCTATTGCGATTCCTAGGAGCAGACCACGCATCACAAACTTGGTGAA
>MPLU02109755.1_pt1 | contig 41971 bp, 48 predicted proteins | sample 1617381 | NCBI WGS metagenome assembly MPLU02 (sample SAMN05944801, study PRJNA350692) | marine metagenome | biome: marine; feature: ODZ; material: water; isolation source: 90 m water sample filtered on 0.2 um supor filter | place: Pacific Ocean | collected 2012-04-08 | depth 90m m
CCAAATGAGATGATGTTCCAAGCCTTTCAACCAAAGGTAGCAAATAGGTATGTATTATATCTAGATGGTGTTCCTTCTTTCTTAATAAAGAAAGCAGCAAGACCTTCTGTTAAATTTAATACTATTCCTATGGACCACATGAATACTCAAAGAAAGATACAAGGTAAAGCAACTTGGGATGATATCAGTTTAACATTATATGATCCAATAGTACCATCTGGAGCTCAAGCAGTAATGGAATGGGTAAGATTGGGATATGAATCAGTAACTGGTAGAGCAGGATATGCAGACTTTTACAAAAAAGAAATTGTTATCAATGTATTAGGTCCAGTAGGTGATAAAGTTGAAGAATGGACACTTAAAGGTGCTTTCCCAACTTCAGCAGGATTTGGAGATCTAGACTGGTCTTCTGATTCACCACTGGAAATAGCAGTAGGTATTGCATACGATTACGCAATCTTACAATACTAGGAGTATAAGATGTCAAAATATAGATTCATGACAGTTGTAACAAATACATCAGCAAGAATACCAGATGCACAAGCTTTTATGGTTTCCGGTTCTTCAGAAGCTGGCTTTGTTAACTTTGAAGAAGAGCTACCTTATGTAAGCGGAAGTTCAGCACCATCAGTAATTACTGGTGAAAAATTTACAGTTAATACTGGAACACCAAACGAATTTCTATTTGAAGTAAGAGGTGATCAATTTACATCGTCAAATGCAACTACACACATTATCGTATTTAGATAAAAACAAAAACAAGAAATAGAAGAAGACTCATACCCATGAGTCTTTTTCTGCTTTCTTCATATTTATATTATATGAAGAATTAACGTTATAAAATTAAGGAAAGGTTATTATGAGTGAAAAACCACAGAGAATTTCGGACAAAAAATTAAAGGAACAATTACAACAAGAGATTAAACAAGAAAAAAATCAAAAAGTTGTTGTTGAAAACAATTTCCCTACGGAAATTATAGATTTACCATCAAAAGGTATACCCTATCCAGAAGATCATCCACTATCATCTGGTAAAATAGAAATGAAGTATATGACTGCTAAGGAAGAAGATATTTTAACTACTCAATCATACATTGTACAAGGAGTTGTTCTAGATAAATTATTCCAATCATTGATAGTATCTAATGGTGAAGGCGAAAAGGTCAAATACAATGACATTTTAGTTGGGGATAAAAATGCAATAATGGTTGCAGCAAGAGTATTGGGATATGGAAAAGAATATAAAGTAAATATTCCAGATCCTTATAATAACGACAAACCCCAAGAAACTCTTATTTTGTTAAATGAATTACAAGATAAACCTTTGCACGAGGAAATTACTAAATACCCCAATAATAACGAATTCGAATTTGAATTACCATTATCTAAAAAGAGATTAACTTTTAAGCTAATGACTCATGGTACAGAAAAACGGGTTGAATATGCATTAAAAGAAATCAAAAAGAAACAGAAAAGGGTAAAGGACGAAACTGATAGAAATATGTCTACAAGACTAAAGAATCTCATAACCGCTATAGATGGTGAGAAAGATACAAAATTTATTTCTGACTTTGTAGATAATCATTTAATGGCTTATGATGCAAGAGAATTTAGGAATTACGTTAAAAAAATAACACCAGATCTAGAATTAGATTTCACATTTATATCAGATGAAACTGGCGATGAAGTAGAGATGGAAATCCCCATTGAAGTTAGCTTTTTTTGGCCTGACGCCAGAGTATAAACAATCCGTTCACGGTAATATATTTATGCTATTATATAAAGCTCCAGGGTTCTCTCACACAGAATTATATAATATGCCAATTTACATGAGAAGGTTCTATACAGAACAATATAAAGAATGGCGAGAAGCAGAGAATGAAACTTCTGATTCAGAACAAGGACAAGATCAAGCCTATCAACAATACAAAAATACTCACCAAAACCCTGAGTAGTTAGATATTTATATTAAATAATTAACTACTAAGGGAGAGTTGTAAATGGACAAATTAAAAGCCCCATTAAAAGAGGGAATATTTTCAAGTCTAGTCGGTAAAGTCTTACTTTTCTTATCTGGTGCAGGAAAAGACTACAAGAAACTTAAGAAGGATATGAATGATCCAGAGTTTAAAAGACGATGGAATAACATGCATAAAACAGTTGACGAACTTACAAAAGAATACGAAGACCTTCTTCGTAAATATAACTAAAGGTAAAATTCCATGGGAGCTAGAGACGAAATAAAATCAAGGAAGGAGGCCATCCAAGGCGTCAGGGATCAGATCACTGAGTTGGAGAGACTGAAGGAAACTCAATTAGAATTATCTAAGTCTACTAAGCTTACGAAAGAGGAATGGGGAGCAATAAAGGAAAGAGTTAGAGGTTACGATAAAGCTATACAAAAATCAACACAAAACATTAACCAGATGTCTAAAGATGTAAACAAGGTTGAACAAGGTTTACAAAAAGCAGAAGCTAGATTAGACTCCTTTTCAGAAAAAATCCAAAAACAAATAAAAAAGATACCCGTACTAGGGGATTCTTTTGCTGAAGGTATTCAAGCTGGAACAGACAAAGCAAAAAAATTAATGGATAAGTGGTTAACATCTACTGATAAGGGTATGAGAAGAAAGTTTAAAATCTTAGGTGCTATAATGGCTGGTCTTTTATTAGGAGGAATCATTGCAATATGGAAGGTTTTCCAAAATCTTCTTGGTAAAGCAAAAGAAACCATGATGGAGATGTCAACAGCAATTAATGAAACTGCTAGAACTATTCAAATGTCTACTAAAGACGTTAAAGCTTATGGTAAAGGGGTTGGAGATTGGGTTAGATACGGTTCAGGCTGGGCAACATCTATTGCTCAGATTCGTGATGATATGGGATACCTTCCAGATTTAACATCAAAGGAAAATAAATTGATCGGTAGATTAGCTACTAACGCTGGTTTGGGAGCAAATGAAATTGCAAATATGTATAGACATTCTCAAAGCATGGGAAAATCTTTAGATCAATATGTAAAAGACCAAGAAAAAAAGATAAACAATTTAAACTTGGAAATGGGTCTGAACACCACACAAGCAGAAATTGTAAAAGAGATAGCCGGAGCATCTGATGCTACTTTAGCAATGTTTGGTAAGCAAAATGCTGAATTAGAAAGACAGGTTTTAATTGGTAAGAAAATAGGTTTGAACTTGAACCAACAAGCATCTATGGCAAAATCTTTATTAGATATTGAATCTAGTATAGAATCAGAAATGGAAGCAAGAGTTTTAACCGGTAAAGAATTAAACTTTGATAAGGCGAGAGAATTAGCCTTAAATGGTGATATCTCTGGTGCATCAAAAGAAATAATGGATCAGGTAGGTGGTATTGCTGAATTCCAAGAAATGAATATCATACAAAAAGAAGCTTTAGCAAAAGCTGCTGGTATGGAAGTTGGAGCATTACAGAAATCTCTAGAAATGCAAGCAGGAATTGGAGACCAAGCTAAACTTGGTGGAGCTGGTGGAGCTGGTGGTGGATTAGATGCTGCCGCTGGAAATATAGATATGACGGGTGAAGATGCATCAAGAAAGAAAAGATGGGGATCAATCTTTCAAAAAACAGCAGAAAATCTTAGAAAATTAAAAAAAGCAGTAGAAGATAGATTGATTAAGTGGTTTGAAACTGGTAAGGGAAAAGACCTGGTAACAGGTGTTGAAACATTCGTGGGTGACATTACAAAGTGGTTAACTGGAGAGGCTCCTGCACCTAAATGGTGGACAGACTTTCAAGCTAATTTTATAATACCAGTTAAAGCATGGTGGGCAAATTGGGGTACAACTTTAAAAAATATTGCAATTGCTCTTGGTGTTGGTGGTATATTGAAAAAAGGCTGGGATTTGGTTACTGGTAAATGGGGTAAACTTGGTACTAAAAGTAACCCGATGCATGTTACAATGGGCGGTTTAGGTCTAAATAAAACTATGAGTAAACTAAGCTCTTGGTTAAGTGCTGGCCCAAAAGGTGGTTGGAGAAGAAATTTAAAAGCTGCTGCTTTGAAAATGAAAAGAAAAGCTACTGCACCATTTAAAGCTGCAAAAAACTTTATAGTAAAAGGTGCATCAAAAATAAAAGACAAAGCAAAGAATGCAGCTAAAAAAGCCGGATCCTTTTTCAAAAGGGGTCTTGGTAAAGTTGGAGGGTTTTTTAGTAAAATTGGCGGTGGAATAGCAAAAGCTGCAAAATCTGTCAAAGGAGTTGTTACAAAAATAGGAGGAAAGGTAGCAGCAAAAGGTTTAGGAAAATCTTTATTAAAGAAAATACCAGGAGTAGGAGCATTAGCAGGAATTGGGTTTGGTATATCTAGAGCATTAAAAGGCGACTTTTCAGGTGCAGCAATGGAAGTAGCATCTGGTTTACTTAGTACAATACCTGGAGCAGGAACAGCAGCATCTGTAGCATTAGATGCTGGACTATTAGCAAAAGATTTAACATCTGGCGCCAGTCAAGTAGATCCAGCACCAGTAGAAGAATTATCAGATTTTATTTACAGTCCAAAGTTTGGAGCAAAAAAATTCAGACAGGACGATTTAGTAGTTGGTGGAACAAAATTAGATAACGCTCTTGGTAGAGACGATAATAAAATGCTGGAACAGATGGTTAAATTACTAGGAACATTAATACAAGTTTGCAGAGAAGATAGGGTAATGTCAGTAGATGGTAAAGAGTTAGCAACAGCTCTTGCTTCTACACAAAATTATAGAGGGGTCCAATAATGCCATTAAACTTTACAGCAAATCTCTTAGATTATTTTCAAAATAATGTACCAGCCTCAAGTCAAACTGCACCTGTCCCGTCAGCAACATATCCACCAATAGGTCCCCCTGGTGCAATAAGTTCCACTAATGCTTTTAGCGATCAATATGCAACAGGATTTCAAACTGGTTTTACACAAGGTACACCCAGTAATATAGTAGGACTAGATGCAATAGGGCAAATATTTTCACAACCTCTATTATCTCCATTAGGTACTGTTAATTATATGACGAATACTTTTTCATTGGGTTATACACCATCAATGACTAGTACACAAATACAAGGTATTTCAGGAGAACCTGGTGGGATGAGTTATACTCCACCTCAAAATCCCCCAATACCACACTCACCAATAGTAGAAGGTAAATTTTTTACCCCGGATGGCCCTATAAATACCTTAGCAGAAAATGTACAAATACCCCCAAATCATCTAAGTGCTCAGTCAAATTTACAAGCCGGACAAGCTAGCGAATGGAAAACTAGTAATTCAAGTTCACCCTTTCCCAGTCCAAAGTTAACACCATTAACAGGTCCATCTAAAACTCTATCGGTAGTTGATTACTTTAATAATACAGGAGCAAACGGTTTTACAACTGGGAGACAATCTTTAGATGCTTCTTTATACAACGGTATATCAGGAGGACCTGGTTCATTTATATATGATAAACCTAAAACGCCTTTTGAAACATTATATGCAGGTTTTTATGGTGCAAACGACAAATACTCTGACAATCCGTCAAGATATGCACCAGACTTAGCTATAGATGGAAAGATTTCTACTAGAAGAAAAATAAATTTAACGCACGGAGCACCAGATTTTACACTAAAAGGTTTGTATGAGCAATATAATCATTCTTTTATAAAGGGAAAATATCCTGGGTATGTAAAGCAATATGTTTTTAGAGGTATTCAAAATGAAAAACCAAAAATAGAAAGATATGGTGAAGATGGCGATTCTGTTATAAAATCTGTAGCAGCTGAACATGCTATAAGATTAGAAACTGCAAGAGATGCAGGACCTTTTATGAGAAATAGAACTTTCATGGGTCTTTTATCATTACAATCTAGATTCCAAATAAGTTTAGGAATGATACCTCATGCACTAAGATCACCAAGAGGTCTAGGTAAGAGAAATTTACCTATTAAAAAGGGAATGGGCGTTTTAGATGCAGCATCTGCTTATGCTTATATACTAGCCGGTTCTATACAAAGAGTACCATATAGTTTAACAGATTATAGTATGCAGCATAGCATTGCAGCAAAATACGGTTTAGGTAATACAACAGATGTAGCTCTTTGGAAAGCTCTTGCAAAAATTAAAGCGTTAAAATTAGAACTACCAGATGATGATTTAATTCCTTTTTACTTTAAAGATCCGCTACCTTCTACAGAGAAGCCTATGGGAATTTTACAGTTTAAAGGTACACTGAAAACATTCTCTCACTCAGCAACACCACAATGGTCAAGTAAAAAATATTTTGGAAGACCCGATCAAGTTCATACTTATACTGGGTTTGATCAAAGTTTAGGGTTTTCCTTTACAGTTTATGCTCATAGTAAAACTGAAATGACAGATATGTATGATAATCTAAATACATTGCATGGAATGTTGAAACCAAGATGGGATGAAAACAAGTCATTTATGACTGGACCTATTGCTACTTTAACAATAGGTGATTATATCGTTGATCAACCGGGGTTTTTAAAGTCTGTATCATTTACACCAGATGAGCAAATATACTGGGATCTAGGTAAGCACCCCATTAGAGGTTTACCTCAAGCATTGCAATTACTACCTTCGGGTGTAACGGATCAAATTTCATCAATTGGTCTAAATGGTAAACCTTTTACTGGAGATTTTGAAACTGCAAAAGTACCAAGAGCATTTCAGGTATCTGTAAACTATCAATTTATTGAAAAAGAAATGCCAGATAGAGATGGTACACCATTCTGGGACTATAAGTCAAAAGCAGCAACTACTGGATGGCAAAATCTAGCAAAATATACAGGAGCTAAAACAGATAACAATCCAGCTGGAAGTAAGGGTATGCAAAAGTATGGAAAATATCTATTATATAAAGGAGGGTTATAATGAGATATAATAAGGCTAAAATAACAAGAGATGAAGAAACAAAAAACAGACGCAAAGAACTTCCTGTTTATAAAAATATACCATTCCACTCAAAAGATTTGTATATTTTAACAACGGAGGGAATGAGGTTAGATTTAATAGCTCATCAATACTATGGTGATACAAAACTTTGGTGGGTATTAGCAGTATGTAATGGTTTGGGAAAAGGTTCTTTATTCGTAAAACCAGGAATACAACTAAGAATACCGATATCCCCTCAAGAATTTATAGACGCAATTCGATAGGAGATTAATATATGGCATTCAGAGGGATAACATTAGAACCTATTCATAAGAATATCCAATTAAGATTAGAACAATTAAAAGTTTCTCATGCTTATAAAGATGCAACTGATACTGCTCTTGGAATAAAAAATCATGCAGAATTAAGTTCGAAAACTGTTTGGTATAGGTTAACGTCAAATGCTGGTGTTTATAGTGAAGATATAGAAGGTTATATAAACCCAAGCTTTTTCCAAATGGGAAGCGGAATTCATTATGGAAAAGAGGGAAAAGTAGCAGGTATTACATTACCAGATAATGGTTCTCCATTTGCTGGTAAATATGACAAAAACCAAGCAGCTATAGACTCTGCGTATCCAAATTACTGGCAATATAATACTGCAAGACCTGAATTCAATATGCTACCACCACCAGGTGTAGAATCTATAAGTGTTTCAACAAAAGGTGCAATGGGTTCCCTTAAAACTTGTGATTTTAAAATAAAAGTATTCCACCCAGCAGATTTAGATCATATAGAAAAAGCTTTTATGTCACCTGGTATAACATGCTTTTTAGAATGGGGATGGTCAGGTGTACGACCACTTTCTAAACCAGGGACTGGAATTAAAGATCTTGGTTTAGGGGAGGCTGGTCCTGATGGAGCAAATGCTTTAGAATCACAAATATTATCAAAAAAACTAGGGCTTCCTGAAACAAATAATATTATAGCTGCAAATAAATTAGACGAGGATCCACTAACGGTTTTAGGGAGAAAACCTGGTCAATATGATGCAATGCTAGGTGTTATAACAAAATTCAATTGGTCCATGGCAGACGATGGTTCATATGATATAAATATTTCAATGATATCACCAAACTCGTTAACTATGGGTGTTAAGCTTGAAACTTCTATATTAGGAGCAACAAAGACTACTGGGTATTTTAACGATAAAGGAGTATATAGACCAAAATCTAATAGTTCTGGTAAAGATGGATCAACTTCCAAGTCAATGACAGACGCAGAATTTCTATGTTGGCATATGAGAGGTATGATGAGAAGAGGTGGGCTTGTACTAGAAAAGATGCCATTTGAAATTACTGCAGAAACCGCGTCAGCAGTTGCTGGCTCAAAGAAACGAAAAAACGCAGCATCAAGTAGTTTGAACGAAGCTAATATAGAAGAAGATGATTATAAAAATATATTTGATAAAGCTTGGGACGAACGAAAAAAATGGTATCATACTGCAGAAGGTAGCGGGATGACAGTGCCAGCAGATAATTCAACATATATTTTGGGTATTAAAGTATATGATGACACAAAAGATGAAGAAATACCACCGTTCCATTCCTCGCAATATGGAGAAAAAGCATTTGGTTTAAAAACTCTTGTAACTTCACCAACCAAAAGTAAAGCTGGTTCAATAGATACACAAGAAGCCTATTCAACGGGCTGGAATGATGGTTTAATATCTGCCGCGCAAGACTGGATAAATGCTCAGCAAAAAGTTTTAGATAAAGAAGCAATATCAAAATCAGCAAGTAAAAATCACGATCAAGTTGTAGAAAATGCTCAGGCTGTTGAAAAGAACAATGAGGCATTAACCGCAAAAGTAACAACACGTTCCGATGCTTATCATATAGAAGGAGCTGGTGATTCTAAATATAGATACTTTGCATCTGATTACACAGGTCTATTAACTAGATTATATCAACCAAACTATCATGAAATACTAGAATTTACAGGGAAAGCAAATAGACTATATAATGATTCTGGTTTAGACGAATCTTGTTTATTTACAGAAATAAGACCTCTTGATAGAGGACAATTAAAAGTCTTACCAGAAGGAGATGATTCTAATGTAGGTTTTGAGTATGCATGGCAAAATAAAGATCTATTTTCAAAGGGGGCTATCCTTGGAGTTAAAGGGTATTTAAAGGGTATGAATAAACCGGATGATTTCTCTCCGGCTTTTTTTGTTACTTGGAGATGGATAGAAGATTATTTATTACGACAAGCTTTACCAAAAGATGAGGGAGAAGATAATGACGGTGATAAAGCTGGTTTCATGGGAGACCCTCTTATGACTTTGAATTCAACTCACATAGGTACTTTTTCTGATGATGACTCTGGGAAAAAGGTTTATTTTCCAAATCAATGTCTAAACCATCCTCTGATTAGATCCATGGATCATAACGTTTGCTATCTTTTAAAAGGCGATAATGAAACTTCAGCTGACTTAAAAGGTCATGGTATACCAGATGGGTCTTTTGGTGAAATGGAGGTTTGGGAAGATAAAAATAAGGGTAGAAAATTCTTCCCGGTAATACCTGAAGGAGATCATCCAATTTTCGGAAATACTAGTACTGCAAGTATACGTGACATCTTGGTAAGAATCGAACATGTAGTAAACGTATTAAATTCCCAAAGAACTTTTGAAGGTTTTGTAACAACGCTTTTAGCTGATATAAACGAAGCTTGCGGAAAACCTTGGGATTTTCAATTACTAGCAAGTGAAACAGATTCTCATGCAATGAGTATAGTTGATAAAAACTGCGTAGACTTACATGCAGAAGCTACTGGTGTCCCAAATCCTATAACGTCTAAAAGAAGAGGCGAATCTAATAATGGTAAAATAAAATTTGTAGTTCCTGATACATCTAAAGATGATGCAAGTTATGCTAAAATGCTAGACGAATATCAACCATTTAAAGATCACTATACCTTCAAGGGAAGAGGTCAGGGTAATATATTAAGAGGTATTGATCTTAGCTCTAAATTGCCAAAAAGCATTCAAGCAATGGCCTTTATGGCAAATAAAAATCAATCTAACCAAACTCCAGATAAAAGTATGTCAGATTTTAATATATACGGAGAAAAAGTAGTAGACTTATTTTATACAAAGCAAATAACTAGTATTAAGTCAAAAGACGAACAAGACATTGAAGCTACTACAAAGAAACAGTCCATGTTTCTAGATTGGATAGCTTCTTTAATGTCCTTTTATACTCTAGAAAAAGAGACTGATGAAAATAAAAACTTGAACCCAAGGCAAATAAACCAACAATTGGTAGCTCAAGCTGTTTTAGGTAATAATGTAATACGTGATAAAGAAAAGAAAGTTAAAATACCAAGATTATTACCATTAGAATTAAAACTTACTTTAGATGGTATATCTGGTATTTATCAAGGTAATAGTATAAGATTGTTAACTATAAAAAATGGTGGGGTTTTACCAGATAGATACACTAACAATATAATATGGCAAGTAACAAAGGTATCGCATTCTATACAAGACGCCGGTTGGACAACCACCTTAGAATGTATGATGAGATACGCACCAGAGGAGAAATAATATGGGAAATCAAGGCGACGGCAATGGCGACAAATCTGGAAAAGGGAAAAGCGGTGGTGGAGGAAAACCTCAATCATCCCCTACATATGAACAAAGTTCTAAAGCTTCTAATGGACTACAGATTCTTACAGGGAATATAGGTTCAGCAGATCAAAGATACGGTTCAGGCTATGGAAAACCCAGAGAACAAATTAATACGATCACTGGCTATGATGCAGAAGAAAGATCTAAATATAATAAATTAAAAGAAGTAAGTGAACCCCTATTCACACCACCACTTTCTCATATGGTAGTTACACCTAAAGACAAAGATTATGAAAAGGGCTTTTACCATAGGCACTTTTTTGCAAGATATGACTCTGAACTGGCTTCAGAAATAACAAAGGCAAGAATGGATAAAGTTATCAAAAAAACCCCAACCGATATTTACACTTTCGTTTCTTTTAAATGGATATTAAAAGATGGCTACGAATATGACGGTATTCCTACAACAATGGCAAATACTGCTAAAAATCAAAATGAAATGAGAGTATCTTGGGAAAGTGAAAAACTACCCCAATTGAAAAAAACTATCAAAGATTTTGATGAATTTGTTCGATAAGTCGAAAAAATTTGTTATATTATAAAGATGGAAATAAAAAAGGTTATAAACAAGCTGGAATCAATGTTGCTTATCAAGTCTTATATAAGCAATGGTAAAGCTGAACCTCTAGAAAATACCTTTACAGAAGCTCATAAATTTTATAATCGATTATACTGGAATAGGGAAGACGTTTTTGACATTATACCAAAGGTCAAACATATTGAACGTATAAAGCTGTTAAAAGAACTCTTAGAGGCTTTCGAAATAACTGCTTATGATTCTAACACGATAAATACTTACGAAAATCGCATCTTACCACTATTTAATTCTATTGAAAAAAATGGCTTATATACTCCAAATGGTTATGAATATTCAAAATACAATTTATTTACAACTACAGGAAGACCTTCTAATGCTAACAGAGGTATTAACTATGCTGCATTAAATAAAGAAGATGGAACTAGAGAAAGATTTATAAGTAGGTATTCAAATGGTAAATTAGTAGAAATGGACTTTGATGCATATCATATAAGATTGATAGCTAACCTAATAAATTATGAATTACCCAATGAAAGCGTACATGAATATTTTGCAAAGAAGTTTTATGGTGTAGAAAATGTAACAAAAGAAGAATATGCTAATTCTAAAGCTATGTCTTTTCAAGTTCTATATGGCGGAGTACCAAAAGAATTAGAATCAATAGAATATTTTAATAAAACAAAACTATATATTTTCAAACTTTGGGATAATTATATTAATAAGGGTTATATCGAAACGCCAGTATTTAGAAGAAGGTTATACAAAAGAAATTTGTCTGAAATGAAACCTCAAAAACTCTTTAATTATTTGATACAAGCATATGAAACTGAAAGGAATATAGTAGTAATGGAGAAAATACAAAGCTTATTAAAAGATACATCTTCAAAATTAATTCTATATACATACGATGCTTTTTTATTCGATATCCCACAAAATGAATCTAGTTTAATAAATAAAATAGAGAAATTAATGGACTTCCCAGTTAAAGTTCATTGTGGTAATAACTACAATGATATGCAGCTTTTAGAGGGTTAAGTTGATATTTATACAAGGATGAAGAGTATAATCAACAAATTAATAAAAGATTGGGCATGGCGCGTTAACGACGGTTGCCCAGATCCTAATAAGAGTGGTCACCTAGAATTACTCGAAGCTACTTTGCGTTCTTACAAATACCCAGAAAGTTTTATAAAGGAATACCTTTTACAAATTGAAGCAACCTGCAAAAGAGGTCAGAACCCTGGTCGTGATGGATGTGTTGCTGCCGATGGCTCTAAAGGTACTGGTAAAAAAGCAAAAGAAGAACCAGCTAAGAGTGAAAAACCAAAACCTATAAAAAATACTAAATTTCCAAAGAAAGCATCTGGCCCAGAATGGGATGGTAAAAACACAGATGAAATTATAGATTCTGTTTCAACAAAAACTGACCCTCCTGTAAAAGAAGTTAAGTCTCCAAAAGAAGCTAAGCAAAGGCAGGACAAGCATAGAGAAGCCGTTTTTCAAGGTAAGAAAACAGGAAAGGGAGGGGGTGAAACTACTGTTCAAGAAGAGATAACAAACATAGGTAGACAAATTGCAATCGACAATCCTGATATAGCTAATATGTCTAAGGAGGAGCAAGTAGATGCAATAATGGAAGAAATAAAAAAGATACCAGGTTATGATGAAAAATGGGATGAAGATGATTTAAGAACACTTGCAGAAAAATCAACAGCCGGTATTAATACGGCAAAAACTATAGAATCTAATAAAGAGCGATATAATTATGCTGAAGAACAACCAGAAGGTTATCCTGTGAATACTACAGATGGTGTAATCGTTAGAGATGTACTTGCAACACAATTGAAAGAAGCAGAAGAATCAGGTGACGAAGAAGCCATTAAACAGGCTAAAAAGGAATTATACGATTTTCAAAGAAGAGCAGGGGATAAGTCTATTACTGGTAAAGAGGGTGATGCTGATACTATGATGGTTTATAAAGATGATCAAGGAAGGGATAGAGTTATTTATATTACAAACAAACAAACTCTAAATGATCAAATGTCAAGCTCTACAGTTGGTGGTACCAAAAGAAGTATAATAGAATCTGATGTCAAGATGACTCCTGAACAGAAAGAAACTGTATTAAAAATTGCAGAAGACCAGCATAGTAAAGCTACAAAGTTCGATGAACATTATGCTAAAGATACAAAAAAGACTTATGAAGAAAACAAAGAGGTAATGACAACTCCTCAAGCAAAATCAACAACTTCAAAATTAGCATCAGGTGTAACTAAAAGAAGTATCTTTGGTAAAAAAGAATCAGAGCTGACAGAAGAAGAATTACAAGAGAAAAAACATCACGTTAATAACTTGAAAAAGAAACCAGAAGTTCAAGCTAAACTTATGGGTATAGATGGTCCACCAAATAATGATACAAAATCTAAAGAATACAAAGAGTGGAAAAAGAAAACTAAAGCTAAGTGGGAAGAAAGTGACCAAAACCACTCAGAAGAAGACATTGTTAATGCGGGTATGGAAGCTATGTCAACTGGTGGTATGTCAAATGGAAGTCATAATAGAACAATTGAAAAAGTTCTTATAGGAGTAAAAGATATTCGGGCAGAAGTTAAAAAGCGAATGGATAAAGGAATGTCTCAAGAAGAAGCAATTGCCGATACGCAAAAATCATTAGAAAAAGGTCGTAAAGATAAAAAAGGCAATATGGAATATAAGTATGGTGGTAAGTTAGACGAAAATGATATCAAAGAGATAGTACAAAACGAAGGTTATACAGCAATGATAGAAGATGAAAAAAATAAAAAGAATGCTATAACTAATATGCAATTAGAAACTACTCAAAGACTACTTGATGAAGATAAGAAAAATGGTTACAATCCACCAGAAACACCAACCGGTCCTCACACTCAAACCTATACAGATGGGTTTCTTAATAGAATACATGTAAAAGAAGATGTATTAGGTAATAACGATAATAACGGTTTTATGGAAGCCGGAGAACATTCTATAACACCACAAGAAAAACGAAGTGCTTATGCAAAAGAATTTGGATATCAATCAGAAGATGAATTTAATAAGAAGCATCCAGATGGAAAAGATGAAAATGGAAAATCCTATGGTGAGGGTTTGTATCAACATATATTAGATAATACCTATCCAAAAGGTAAAGAGGGTAAACAAAAAATATACTATGTATCAAAAACAACTGGTAAAGAAGTTGAAATTGGAACAGATACTCATAGAACAGCAGGACCATCTTCAAAAGTAGCAGGTCAGCATAGTCCGCATATGCAAAATAAATTCATTGAAGCAGATAAAGAATAACGAGAGCTAAATAATGAAAACAAATTTACTTTGCACCTTTACAACACCAAGAGAAAAAAGAAAAACTCTAGATGTTATAATAGATAAGTATGATATATTATATAATAAGATATTTTTATTGAAAAACGTTGACAATTCAAATGAGTTAATGTGCACTTACAATATCTCAGTAGATGAAAATTATACTGAATTAGAAAATACTATCCTATTACATAGAAAAAAGCAAACTAATACTCTATATACTATTAACGCTTTAAACGCTTTAATACAAATTTTAAATAATGGAGTATTAGATACAACCTATCAGTTAGATTGGGAAAATTATAGAAATACCATGCTATTAACAAATGAAGAAGGGTTAAAAAGAATACAAACAGAAGTAGAAGATATTATCTATATTAAGATCAAACGCTGATATTTATATTATAAGGCAAAGTTTTTAAGGATTTCTTTGGATAAGTCAAAAAAAATTCTTATATTAATAATAATTAACAAATAACACAAAAAAGTAGACAATGAAAGATTTAATACTAGCGATCAGCTTTTTTATGGTCGGACACACCTTAATATGGTTTCAAACAAACGGTCAGTTCCTTTGGAAATGGTTCGAAAAAAACCCCCTATTACTATCTTTAACTCTTGGTACGGTAATATCATATACGTTCATAACTGGAACTAAATATATCGTACAATACTCAGATGGTCTTCTATGGCCAGGGCGTTTAATGGGGTTTGGTATAGGTATATCTTCATTTACTATTTTAACTATAATATATATGGGGGAAGGTCTTACAACCAAAACCATAACATCACTAATTTTAGCTTTGGCTTTAGTTAGTATACAGATTTTTTGGAAGTAAAATTTCGAAAAGTCGAATTTTTTTATTATATTAGTATTAACAATTAACGAATAAAGCAAAAGAGGAATTATATGATTTCAACTGAAAATCTTCAAGAAACTTTATCTAGTATACAATCAGATGTTGAAAAGTTCAACAATGGCAATAAGTCAGCTGGTACACGTATTAGAAAAGCAATGCAAGAATTAAAAAATCAAGCACAAGATTTAAGAAAAAACGTGCAAGAAATTAAAAATAATAATTAAAAAGGAGAAAAAAATGGCAATTGATTTAGATGCAATTAGAAAAAAGCTTCAAGGCTTACAAAGTACGACGCAAAGAACGTCAAATTTATGGAAACCAGAACCTGGTAAAAATCAAGTAAGGATAGTACCTTATCAATTTAATAAAGATAACCCTTTCCAAGAGTTATTCTTTCACTACGGTCTGGCAAAGAAATCTTATTTATCACCTGTAACTTTTGGTGATACTGACCCAATAGTTGAGTTTGCAGACAAACTTAAACAAACTGGCAATCGTGACGATTGGAAATTAGCAAAGTCATTAACACCAAAATTGAGAACTTATGTTCCAGTATTGGTAAGAGGACAAGAATCTGAAGGTGTTAAATTATGGGGTTTTGGTAAAACTGTTTATCAAGAACTATTAACTTTTATAGCTGATCCTGATTATGGAGATATCACAGATGTAAAATCTGGTAGAGATATTACTGTAACATTTACACCAGCAGAAGGTGGTGAAAGATTCCCTAAAACTGCAATTATGGTAAAACCAAATCAAACACCAGCAACAGAAGATAAAGCAATAGCTGAAAATATCATGAATGGTCAAGAAGATATTTTTAATATTTTCAAAAAAGTTTCTTATGATGAATTAAAAGAAGCTTTAGAAAATTGGTTAAACCCTGATGAAGGAACTTCTGAAGCTAAAACTCAAAAAGCTGAACCAGTTCCAGCAGGTGTTAATAAAACAAATGATATTGATTCAGCATTTGATGAATTATTTGATAACTAGGAGAGGTAACAATGGCTAGAAAAAACAAAGAGCAAAAATCAAAAATTGCAGAACGTGATGAACTAGCTGGAGTTATTGCAGATTCTTTGAACAAGAAGTTCAAATCAATGAAGGTTGCATATTTCTTAGATGGAGCAGAGGATACTCCAACAGATTTAACTGAATGGGTATCCACTGGTTCTTCATTATTAGATTTAGCAATTTCAAATAGACCTAATGGCGGAATACCGGTTGGTAGAATTACAGAATTAACTGGTTTGGAAGCATCGGGGAAATCATTGATTGGTGCACATCTTTTAGCTAATACACAAAAGAAAGGTGGGTTAGCAGTTTATATAGATACTGAAAATGCTATGAATGAAGAATTCGCTCGTGCAATTGGTATTGATATATCTAAGATGTTATATATTCAATTAGAAGCTATAGAAGATATATTTGATGTAATAGAAAATATTATTCTAAAGATAAGAGAATCGGATAACAATAGATTAGTTACAATTGTGGTAGACTCAGTAGCTGCAGCAACTACAAAAGTTGAACAAGAAGCTGATTTTGAAAAAGATGGTTGGGCAACAAGCAAAGCTATTATTATTTCAAAAGCAATGCGAAAAGTTACACAATTAATTGGTCGTCAAAGAATTTGTTTGGTATTTACTAATCAACTTAGAGTTAGACTGGGCGTATCCTTCGGAGATCCCTATACAACTTCAGGTGGTAAAGCTTTAGGTTTCCATGCTTCATGCAGATTGAGACTAAAAGCAGCAGGCCAGATAAAGGCAAAAATTGATGGCAAGGAGCATGTTATTGGAATCAAAACAAAAGCTCAAGTTGTCAAAAACAGAATGGGACCACCATTAAGAACTGCAGAATTTCAAATACTTTTCGACAGAGGTATTGATGACTACGGTTCATGGTTACAAGTTATGAAAGATTATAATCTAGTAAAACAAGGTGGTTCTTGGTATACTTATGTAGATCAGAATGGAGAGGAACTCAAATTCATGTCGAAAGAATTTGAAGATAAAATCCTATCCGATGAGGCTAGGAAAGAACATATTTACAAATCAATATGTAATTCCCTTATTATGTCTTATCAAACTGATAATATAGGTATAGATGATGTTGAAATTGGAAACGATGATGTACCTATAAATTAACGCCAAGGGTTTTAGGTAAATTTCAACACCCCAAAAAAAGTTGCAACCAATTTTTTTTTACGGGGGAAGTTTAACAAGGAGAGAGAATAAAACTTTCTCCTTGTTAATAACTTTATAGACAATAATTTGGATATGTCAAAAAAAACTATTATATTGTAATATATGAAAAAATACTATAGTGATATCTTAAGCAATCTGAAAGAAGATAATGTAAAAAGAGGTCTAAATGATAGAGTACTTTTAATAGACGGTTTAAATACGTTTATTCGCTCTTTTGTTATCAATCCTTCTACTAATGACGATGGAATACACGTTGGTGGTATTAAAGGGTTCCTTCTTTCGATAGGTTATGCAATTAAGAATATAAAACCAACAAGAGTTATAATTTGTTTTGATGGAGCAGGTGGTAGTCAACGTAGAAGAAAGCTACTTCCAGAATACAAGGAAAACCGAAAAGTGAATAGAAAACTTTTACGTGCAGCTCATCAAGAAAATACAGCTGATGACGATAAACTTGCAATGAAGTATCAAATGCAGAGGTTAATGGGTTATTTAAAAAGATGCCCAGTAACAGTTGCAGTTATAGATAAAATTGAAGCAGATGATACTATTGCTTATATTGCAAAGCAACTTCTAAAAGATAGTCAATGCTTCATAATGTCATCAGACAAGGACTTTCTACAATTAGTAGACGATAGAGTTATAGTATGGGCACCAACAAAAAAGAAAATGTATTTTAAAAAGAATGTAGAAGATGAATATAACCTAATACCTGAAAACTATATTTTATATAAATGCTTACTTGGTGATAAAGGTGATAATGTACCTGGCATTAGAGGTCTTGGTCACAAAACCTTATTAAAACATTTACCAATTCTATTCGGTCCAGATGTATTATCATTAGAGGATATCATAGAATATGCAAAAACCAATTCAATACCATCAAGGCAATTGAATTTAATAAAAGATAATGAAGATAAGTTGTATTTGAATTACAAGCTAATGCAATTACATGAAGCAGATATATCTGGTACAACAAAAGAAAAGATAATAAACATAGTTGAATCTCCAATCCCAACTTTTGTAAAATACGATTTTATGAAAATGCTATTAGAGGATAGAATGACTATTGTAAAAAATATAGAATTTTGGATAAGAGATGTTTTCTTATCTTTAAATACAAGGGCAAAATATGATTAAAAAACTTTCAGATTTCGGGTATAATTTCCAAATAAAGTTAATAGCAGCATTGATGACTGATAAGAACTTCCTTCAGCAAATTTCAGATATTTTAGAACATAAATATTTCGAATCTGAAGCAACTTCTTTTTTAGTTAAATGCATTAAGTCGCATGTTATTGATTTTAAAACTAGCCCAACTCTAGAAGTTTTAAAAGTAAAAATAAAAGAAATACAAGACGACGTTTTAGAGACTTCAGTAGTATCAGCTTTGAAAGATGCAATGAGAAATATAGAATCTACGGATCTAGAGTTTATTAAGGAAGAATCGATAAAGTTTTGTAAAAACCAGAAGTTAAAGGGGGCAATTGTAGAATCTGTAAGTTTACTTGAAAATGGTGAATTTGACCAGATTAAAAAGAAAATTGATGAGGCGATGAAAGCTGGAGGAGATAGAAATATCGGTCACGAATACAATAAGGATATAGAAGATAGATATAAGGAGAGTGTTCGTAACACTATTACAACGGGTTGGGATGTAATAGATGATCTTGCTGATGGCGGTTTAGGAAGCGGTGAATTAGGAGTTATGGTTGCCCCTGCTGGTATTGGGAAATCTTGGGCTTTAGCAAATGTTGGAGCAAATGCTGTTAAAGCTGGAAAAACGGTTTTACACTATACCCTAGAATTAAACCAAGCTTATGTTGGTTTAAGATATGACTCGATTTTCACAGGAATAGCAGCTCAAGATTTAAAATATAATTTGGATGATGTTAAAAAGAGATTAAAAACTATCTCTGGTGAATTGATAATAAAATATTATCCAACTAAAGGGGCAACAGTTTTATCAATTGGTGCTCATATAGAAAAATGCATTATACAAGGAAAAAAACCCGATTTAGTTATAGTTGACTATGCAGATTTATTAAGAGGTAATGGAAGAGAAGTTAGACATGAACTTGGTAATATTTATGAAGATTTAAGAGGGTTAGCTGGTGAATATGAAATACCAGTCTGGACAGCATCTCAAGCAAATCGGTCAGCATTACAAGAAGACGTAATTCAAGCCGATAAAATAGCAGAATCCTATTCAAAGATAATGACAGCAGATTTTGTAGTATCTTTATCTAGAAAGATAGAAGACAAAGCAGCTGGAACTGGTAGATGGCATGTTATTAAAAATAGATTTGGACCAGATGGTTTAACGTTACCATCTAAGATGAATGCTTCTAATGGGCAGATAGATATATACGATGGAGCCACTGTTCAAGGACAAGCAGCTCAAGAAGATATAAATAATAATTCAGAATATTTAAGAAAAATGTTGGGTAAAAAGTTTGAAGAATTAAATTCATAGGTATCGTTATATAACTATATATGGATATTTATTATGGAGACTGGCTATTAATTTAGCTGGTTCTTTTTTTCGAAAATAAAAAATAATAAGGGAATGGAAATGGAAGTATCAAATCAGATTCTATCTGAAATAACAGTTTATATGAAATACGCTAAGTATTTACCTGAAGTAAATAGAAGGGAAACTTGGGATGAATTGGTCACAAGAAATAAAAAGATGCACCAAAAGACCTATCCCAATTTAAAAGACGAAATAGAAGAAAACTATAAATTGGTATACGATAAAAAAGTACTCCCTTCTATGAGATCATTACAATTTGGGGGTAAACCAATTGAAATCTCTCCTAATAGAATTTACAATTGTGCTTATTTACCTATCGATTCCATAGATTCTTTTTCTGAAACTATGTTTTTGTTGTTAGGTGGTACTGGAGTTGGATATTCTGTTCAAAAGCATCACGTAGAAAAAGTACCTGTAATAAATAAACCCTATCCAAAAAGGAAGAGAAGATTTTTAATTGGAGATTCTATTGAAGGTTGGGCAGATGCAATAAAGGTATTGATGAAATCTTACATGAATGGTGGAGGATCTAGAGTAGAATTCGACTATTCTGATATTAGACCTAAAGGAGCAAGACTAATTACATCAGGAGGAAAAGCTCCAGGTCCACAACCTTTAAAAGAATGCATATTAAAACTAACTGGTATTTTAGAGTCAAAAGATACAGGGGAAAAGTTGACAACCCTAGAAGCTCATGACATGATATGCCATATTGCCGATGCTGTATTAGCTGGTGGTATTAGAAGAGCTGCTTTGATTTCATTATTTAATGCAGATGACAATGAAATGATTGGATGTAAAGCTGGCAATTGGTGGGAATTAAACCCGCAAAGAGGTAGAGCAAATAACTCTGCAGTTTTAATGAGGCACAAAGTAACAAAAAGTTTTTTCATGGACTTATGGAAAAGAGTTGAATTATCTGGAGCAGGTGAACCAGGGATTTACTTGAATAATGACAAAGATTGGGGAACAAACCCATGTTGTGAAATTGCATTAAGACCTTTTCAATTTTGCAATTTATGCGAAGTAAATGCTAGCGATATTGAATCACAAGAGGATCTTGAAAATAGAGTAAAAGCTGCTTCATTTATTGGAACATTACAAGCAGGTTATACAGCATTCCACTATCTAAGAGATGTTTGGAGAGAAACTACCGAGAAAGAAGCCTTGATAGGAGTATCTATGACTGGTATAGGTTCAGGCGTTGTTTTAGGATATGATATGAATAAAGCTGCTGATGTTGTAAAAAAAGAAAATTCAAGATTGGCTAAGATGCTAGGTATAAATAAAGCTGCAAGAACGACAACAGTAAAACCTGCTGGAACAACATCTCTAGCACTTGGTACTTCTTCAGGCATACATGCTTGGCATAATGATTATTATATTAGAAGAATTAGAGTTGGTAAAAATGAATCTATATATCCATATCTAAAAGAGAATCACCCAGAATTAGTTGAAGATGAATTTTTTAGACCTCATGATACAGCAGTAATTCAAATACCGCAAAAAGCGCCAGAAGGTGCAATATTAAGAACAGAGTCACCATTCCAATTGCTAGAGAGAATAAAGAAAATAGCTACAGAATGGGTAAGATCTGGTCACAGAAAGGGTTCTAATTCACACAATGTATCAGCAACTGTATCTTTAAAAGAAGATGATTGGGAACTAGCTGGTCAATGGATGTGGGAAAATAGAAAACACTATAATGGTTTATCTGTATTACCTTATAATGGTGGAACATATACACAAGCACCATTTGAAGATATTACAAAAGAAAAATACGATGAAATGATGACAGCATTGAAGACTGTTGATTTATCAAAAGTTGTAGAAGTAGAAGATAATACAAATCTTTCAGGTGAATTAGCATGTGCAGGAGGGTCTTGTGAAATTACATAAAGACTGGATAGTAGATTTATATTATAAAGAAATGGTTATTAGGTCCAATAAGGAGAACAACCATGAACACTATAAACGACCTAAACAACAAACTGAGAAAAGCTCAGAAAGAAATAGAAAATTATCAGGAAAACTGTAAGCACAGTGATCAGATAATAAGAATGAATGAGAAAAAAGAAATTAGATGGTTCTGTTCTAGATGTAATAAACAAACTAGAGTACCATCACAAGAAGAGGTTACAAAATGGCTGAAATAAAAGAACAAAAAGATTTGGTTTTAAAGAGAGTACCCCCCGGTGATCAATGGTCTCCAGTCAGTGGAGACACTAAGATACTTTTACCATCTTTAACAGAAGGCTTGGAATATATTTACCAAAGAGATGGACACAGAGACTTTCACCTTGCTGCACTTGACGGTAAAGTCTATGCAGTAGAAGAGGTAGAAGTAGCTCCTCCACCGCCAAAAACTTTCAATCTTTATGGTGAATAATTTGGATAAGTCAATTTTTTTTATTATATTTAGTATATGATAACAATGATAGAAGGCCCACGTAATACTGGGAAAACACACTTATTAAAAGAAGCTGGAATAAAGGTTTATAAATTTCCATTTGCAAAATGGTATGATATCCTTGATTTAGGTAAAGATAAATTAGCTGCTAATGCTTTTGGCATGGGTAGGTTAATGTTGCATGACCTAGATAATAATGGTTATATAGATAGCATCATTACAGATAGAAGTATTATTACGCCATTAGCTTGGGGGGTTATTGAAGGTAGAATGAATGAAAGAGAATCTCACACACTTCTAATGGAGATGATTAATAATGGTATCATAAACTCAGAAAATAAAATTGTTTATATGAAAGGTGAAAACCCGAATGGAAGAAATAGAGGTGATCACTGGGACGATGCTGATTATGAAGTAGAAGATAGAATGTACTATCATATAATGGAAACTATAGATAAATACCTGGGTAACGTTATAGAATTTGAAAATAAATTTGACAAATTATCAATTGCATTATTTAAGAAATTAGTAGTATGAGTTTTTCACAATATCCATCAAATGCCATCAAAAAAACCAAGGAGAGGTTATACTCTTTAGGAAAAGAAGTATTCAGCGGCAAATGGCAATCGGTAGACGTAGACCATGCAATGTGGGAATTATTCAACCATAATTTCTCAACTGCAATGCCTCAAACTATTGAAGAAATGGTTAAAGAGATAAAACCAAATTTACCATGGGCTGATGACCATATACAAGAAAGATTGGGTGGTAGACCTTTGAATCCTCCTCCAAGTAATGAATGGTGGCCATTCGCACAAAGGGGTAATAAACAATTTAAAGCTGATGAAAAGTTTTCTCATACTTATCCAGAAAGAATCTGGCCACCTTATAGAAATGGTATTAGATATAGATATGGTAGTATTGGTGACGTAATTGACTTATTAGAAAGAGAACCATTTACTCGTCAAGCTTATTTACCACTATGGTTCCCAGAAGATACTGGCGCTCATCATAAAGAAAGAGTACCTTGTACATTGGGTTATCATTTTATTAGAAGGGATGAATGGTTACATATGTTCTATTTTATTCGTTCATGCGATTACATAAGACACTTCAGAGACGATATCTATATGGCAATGAGAAAAGCTAGATGGATATTAGATGAATTGCAAAAAAGAAATAAAGACTGGGCTAATGTAAAGCTTGGTATTTATGATATGAAAATAGTCTCACTACACTGTTTTGCTGGTGAGAAAGAAATATTAAAACAAAATAACAAATAGGAGTAAAAAATGAAGTTTACAAAAATTAGAGATGTAAAATCTCCAACAAGAGCTAATTCAACAGATGCTGGTATAGACTTTTTTATACCGAATACTGAACAACCAATATGCTTAAGTCCAGGTCAATCCTGCATAGTACCATCTGGTATTAAAGTTAATTGTCCAGAAGGTTATGCATTAATTGCATTTAACAAGTCAGGAATTGCAGTAAAAAAATCTTTACACGTTGGTGCATGCGTAGTAGACCATGGCTATCAAGGTGAAGTACATATTAACTTAACAAATGTTGGAACTGAAAATATAACTTTAGAGCCTGGTGATAAAATAGTTCAATTTGTACTATTACCATTGGGAGACCCTAGAGTAGAAGAAGTAGAAGAAGAAGATTTATACCTAGAAGTATCTTCAAGAGGTGAAGGTGGTTTCGGTTCAACAGGTACAAAGTAAATTGTTACTAAGTTTATTAGAAAACCTTTGGATAAGTCGAAAAAATTTATTATATTAGTATATAAATAAAAAGTTACATATGAAGATATCAAAGATAACATCTGAATTTAATAAGGGTAGGTATGATATATATTTATCTGGCTATGACGAGAATGGTAAAAATGTAAAAAAGACTGAAAAGTTTGATGACTATTTTTACTACGATGCTGAACATATTTCAGACATAGACGACTTCCCAGGTTTAAAAGCTCCTGGTAATATGTTGTACAAGTCTGTAGATGGTAAAGATCTTTTGAGAGTTTATTATACATCTGTTAAAAATAAACATAAATTACAAAAGAAATTTATCAAAAGAACTTATGAAGCAGATCTAAAACCAGAGTTTAAATATATGCTAGATAATGGCTTGGAATGGTCTTCAAAACGCCACTTCATGTATTTAGATATTGAAACATGGTATGATCCTAAAGACTCTTCTCAAAATAGACCGGGTACACCAAATATGCCTATAACTTCTATAGTTGCATATTCTAGTGAAGCAAAAAAGTATTTTGTATTTTCATGGCACCCTGAAAAGACGAAGAATTTTACAGAACCTAAATTCGTAGATAAAGAAAATGTCACCTACGTATTTTGTAAAACTGAAGAGGAAGTACTGCTTGGTTTTATTAATCTAGTTAAAACTAGCAATCCCGATATTCTTTCGGGATGGTACTCTTCTGGCTATGATATGCCTTATATATTGAATCGTTCCAAAAGACTGGGTATACCAATAGAAGAAATATCAGTTGTAAAAGATTATTATATACGTAAAAAGGGTGATTATTGGAAATTTCAAATAAAGGGTTTAGACCATATAGATATGATGGAAGCTTTACAAGATTTGAAATACAATTTACCAAACTGGAAATTAGCAACAGCAGCAAAAGTTATTTTAAAGGATGAAGAATTCGGTAAACTGACAGCTTCAACATGGAAAGACTGGTTAGATGATTATGAAGGGTTCTTAAAATATGCTGTACGTGATGTTGAGATTCTAAAAGAAATCAATGAAAAAGTTCAAGTCTTTGATTTATATATCTCAATGCAACAAATTGCAAATTTGGAAACTTTAAATTTGGTATTCTTTAAGTCAATGCTAATAGATAATTACATGTGCAAAGAATTCCATAATAAAGTTATCTTCCCTACAAGATACACTAAGCGTAGAAGAGATTATCAGGGAGCAATTGTAATTGACCCAACAGAACCTGGTTTAAATGAAGATGTCACTGTTATGGACTATACTTCTCTATATCCAACAACTGTTATGGCATTTAATATCTCCCCTGAAACTTTTATATGCTCTCAAGAACAGTGCGAGAAGGGCGGTATAGACATTGAAGAAGTGGTCCAGCAATTGAAAGATGAGAATATAGATTACGTAGACACTGGATATTCTAAGGATTTATTCGGTAGAAGGTATTTATTTTATGGGCATACTCACAAAGTTGGTATTCTACCTCAAATACTTAAAAAGATATTCGTTCAAAGGGTTGAAATAAATAGAGCATTAAAGGCTGGTGAAATACCAGATGATCAATATGAAGCAATGCATAAAAGGCAATGGTCATATAAAATTATTATGAACTCCGCCTATGGAGCAATGGGCTATTCATTATTCAGAATGTGTTTATTTGAATGTGCTGACTCTGTTACATTTTTTGCAAGACAAGCTTTGAAATTTGGTCTAGTTCATTTCAATAATAAAGGTCATAAACCTTTATATGCTGATACTGATTCTGTATTTATAAAATCAAATGGTAAAGATGAAGATGGAATGAAAGGTATGCAAAAAGAGTATAATGATTCTTTATATAATAACTTTGTTAAAAAGCATAATACTGGTCCAGTTGAAGAATTCATGTTCTTAGATTTAAAATTTGAATACTATCTAGATAGAATATACTTTGGAGATGTCAAAAAGAGATATTACGGTATTGTAAAAGGTTCAGGAACAAAAGTAATTAGGGGAATGAATATTATACGTAAAGAAACTCCTGAGTTCTTAAAGAAAAGATTAAATGATATGGCAGAATTAGCTGTAACTAATAAGCTTACTTTAGATTGGGTATTAAATTTACGTAAAGAAGTTGAAGCTCAACCTTATCAAAAGATAGGTATGGCAAAGGGTTTTGGTAAACCTTTTAATTCTTATACTAAAACTATGCCTCAACATGTTAAAGCGGCTGTTTGGGCAAATGATATATTAGGAACAGAATTAACTAACATGGACAATCCCTATTTATTTTATGTAAAGTCTAAAATAGAAGATGATAAAAAAGTTAAAGAAAGACATAAAGCAATTTGTATAAACGAAGATGATCTTCATCTAATAGATAAAAATAATGATAAATTTGAAATTGACTATGATATATTATTTTATAAGCAATGTATAGTACCGGTAGAAGAATTCAAACAGATACCCTACATATCAGATTTATTAGAAAAATATAATGAAACAATACAATCATAAGAGTAAAACTCTATATTTATATAAGTAATAAAAGTTATAAAAATCAAAAAAAGGAGGTTATAAATGGTATATCCAATAGGCGACAAAGTCGTAATAAAAAAGTTAGATGATGCAGATGTTACTGCTGGTGGTGTTATTATGCCCGATACAGCACAGGAAGCTGTTGTAAAAGGTAAAATAATAGCAGTAGGTCCTGGAATGATGTTGATATCAGGTTCAAGGGGTCACATGCAATGTAAAGTTGGAGACTCTGTTTTATTTTTAAAAAATTCAGCTAGAAAGGTAGAGATAGATGGTGAAGAGTTAATGGTAATTAGAGAAGCTGATTTAGAAACAATTATAGGAGATAAGTAATGGCAAAGAATTTAGATTTTAGTTCTGAAGCAAGACAAAAATTATTAACTGGAGTAGAAAAATTAGCTGAAGCTGTGACAGCTACTCTTGGACCAAGTGGTAGAAACGTAGTTTTAGAAAAAGACTTTGGTCAATTTCATTCTACAAAAGATGGTGTTACTGTTGCAAGGGAAATTGACTTAGAAGACCCCGTAGAAAATGCCGGTGCACAAATGGTTAAAGAAGTTGCTAGTCAGGTTAACGATGAAGCAGGTGATGGAACAACTACTGCTACGGTATTAGCAAGTTATATACTGAGAGAGGGTTATAAAAAAGTTATGAATGGCTCAAACCCTATAGAAGTAAAAAGGGGGATGGAAAAAGCCGTAAAGACTATTTCGGAAAAACTACTAGAAAGTGCTAAAACTGTATCAACTCCTGAGGAGATTGAACAAGTTGGAACTATCTCGTCAAATAACGATTTTGCAATTGGTAAACTAATTTCAACTGCAATGGATAAAGTTGGGAATGAAGGTGTAATTACAGTAGAAGAGTCTAGAACTGCTGAAGATGAATTAGAAGTTGTAGAGGGTTTACAATTCGATAAAGGCTACTGTTCTCCATACTTTATAACTAATCAACAAGAAATGTTAGTACAAATGGAAGATCCCTATATATTATTGTACGATAAAAAACTAACATCTCTTAAAAGTTTAGTAAAAATTCTAGAATACTGCATTGCACAAGATAAACCGTTAGTAATTATTGCTGAAGATGTAGATGGTGAAGCACTAGCAGGTTTAATTGTAAACAAGGCCAGAGGAACTTTAAACATAGCAGCATGTAAAGCTCCTGGTTTCGGTGATAAGAGAAAAGATATGCTAGAAGATATTGCTTGTCTAACTGGTGGTACAGTAGTATCAATAGATAAGGGTATGAAGCTTGATCAATTTGACCCCGAATGGTTCGGTTCTGCAAAAGTTGTTTCAATGAATAATAAGCAAACAACTATAGTAGATGGCTATGGAGATTCTGAAGTAATTCAAAATAGATGTGAAGAGATACAAAAGCTGATTGATGAGTCTTCGTCTTCTTATGAAAAAGAAGGTATGCAAGAGAGACTTGGTAAATTAATCGGTGGGGTAGCTATAATGAAAGTTGGAGCAAATTCTGAATTGGAAATGAAAGAAAAGAAAGATAGGGTGGAAGATGCACTTGCAGCAACACGGGCAGCAATTGATGAAGGCATTGTTCCTGGTGGTGGAATTGCTTTAAAAAGTGTGATTTCCTCTATAACAAATATAACTGGTGAAAACTCTTCTCAGAACGAAGGTATAAGTATAATCGTAAAAGCCTGCTCTGCACCATTTAATTATATAATGGAAAATGCAGGATTGAATGCAGACATCATCTGGAGTAAAATTAATTCACCTCTAACGAAGGGTTTTGAAAAGCCAGGTTTTAATGCAAGAACCGAGGAATATACTTGTATGTTTAAAGATGGTATAATAGACCCTGTGAAAGTAACAAGAATTGCACTTGAAAAAGCAGTATCAGTTGCAGGTACTATGTTAACTACTGAATGTATAGTTACAAAAATAAAAGACGATAATAATAAAGAAACAGTCAATCCAATGGCTGGAATGGGATTCTAAAAATGGCAAAAAATTATAATAAAGGAAAAACTATAGGAATGAATAATAATCAGCAAAAAAATATAAACATCAACCCCGACGACTTAACAGATGTTGTTTGTGAAAAGTGTGGGTGTCAAGTATTTGAGCCAGCATTTCTATTCAAAAAAATATCAGCAGTTTTATCACCAAGTGGTAAAGATTCTATGATTCCTCTGAATATTTTCAAATGTTCAGATTGTGGTCATATTAATAAAGAATTTATACCGAATAATAAAGATGGTTCAAAAATACTTTAATGCCTAGTAAAAATCAAATACAAGTACAGCACCCTGATCATTATAACAAGGGTACAATTGAAGTATGGGACTTCATAGCTGATCAAGACTTAGATTTTTTTGAAGGGAATATAGTAAAATATATTTGTAGATGGAAAACTAAAAATGGTATGAAAGACTTGTTAAAGGTAAAAGAATACATCGATAAATATATAGAAATAAATGAATCTAAATAAAATAAATATTTCAGACCCTCTTGCTATGTCCCGCCATGCAAAAAAATTGGGAAAGAAGATGATATCTAATAGTCAGATAAAATCTTATACTCAATGTCCTCATAAGTGGAAGACTATGTATATAGACGGCCAAAAAGAATATCAGCAATCAATCTTCTTTACATTTGGTACAGCAATGCACGAAACTATACAACATTTTATAAGTGTTATATATAAGGATTCTGCAAAAGCAGCTGAATCTTTGGACTTAGCAAATCTATTAAAAGAAAATATGTCGATAGCCTATAAGTCAGGTTTGAAAAGAAATAAGGGCGAGCATTTTACCAATAAGTTTGATTTAGAAGACATCTACAAACAAGGTGTTAAAATCTTATCCGAACTTGTAAAGAAAAGAGGAGCTCACTTTTCGAAGAAAAACACTGAGCTACTAGGTATTGAAATTCCAATACTTATCGATTCAGATGTTAATGAAAATGTAATGATTGGAGGTTTTCTTGATCTTGTTATGAAAGAGGGTGACAAGATAAAGATCTACGATATAAAAACTTCATATAAAACTTGGGATAAGAATAAGAAAAAAGATGGTTCTTTTCAATTAAGACTATATAAAAAATATTTTGCCAAACAATATGATGTCAAAGAAGAAGATGTAGAAATAGAATTTTTTATAGTTAAAAGAAATGTCTGGGAAGATTCTGATTTCCCTCAAAGTAGAATACAAAAATTCTCTCCAGCTTCTGGTAAACCAACGATGACAAAGACTGGTAAAGTAGTTGACGACTTTATCTCATCTGTATTTAATAAAGATGGCTCTTATAATATAGATAGAGAATACAAAGCTATAAAAGGTATAAAGGGTAGAAATTGTAAATTTTGCCCATTCAAAACGGACTATGAAAGATGCCCAAAGGAAAATCGAATTCAATAAAACCTCATCCCAAATTAGATCTCCATGGGATATTTCACTCAGAGGTCGAAGAAGTAGTGGATTCTTTCATAAGTGAAAATTTATTTGAACAGAAAATAGAAATAGTAACTGGTTATAGTACTAGAATGAAAGAAATAGTTAAAGCTGTTTTATTAGACTATAACCTCACAGCAGAGGAACCTCTCTTTAATGATGGAACCTTGATGATAAATATACTGGAGAAATAATGCGACTTTCAGATTACGTGGGGAATACTCCTCTAATACCAATAGAATTTGGTGGATATACTGTTTGGGGTAAAGCTGAATTTACAAATCCTGGTGGAAGTGTAAAGGATAGAATGGCAACTTACATAATAGATCAAGCAGAAAAAGAGGGTTTGATCGAAAGAAATGATGTACTCTGTGAAGCAACCTCTGGAAACACCGGGATTGCTTTTGCTATGCTAGCAGCTGAAAGGGGTTATAAAATGAAAATAATAATGCCTTCTAATATGTCAGAAGAACGTAAGCAAATGTTAAAGTTTTTTGGTGCAGAGCTAATACAAGTAGATGAGGGAGATTTTGACGGTGCTATAGAAATGAGAGATGATCTATGCAAGATCAAAGGCTGGTTCAATTGCAATCAATTTCACAATAAATTAAATATAGAGGCTCATTATAATAATACAGGGATAGAGATATGGGAGCAACTAAAAAATATATGCAAGCCAGACGCCTTTATTTTAGGCACAGGCACAGGGGGAACTTTAATGGGCTCAGGAAAGAGGTTAAAGGAATACTGGAATGGTATGAAGATTATTGCCGTAGAACCGGAGGAGAGTGCAGTCATGTCAGGAGGTCAGCCAGGTCTTCATGGGATACAAGGAATAGGAGACGGAAGCAAATTCTTAGTAGATCTAGACTTCGTAGACGAAATAAAAACTGTTCACACTGAATGCGCAAAAAAGATAGCTAGGCATTTAGCTGTAAGGTATGGTCTGTTTGTAGGGATATCAGCTGGAGCAAATGTAAAGGCTTCATTTGAATGGTTACGGGACAATGATAAAAAGAATGCAATAACAATTCTTTGCGATAGAGGTGAAAGGTATTTAAGTTGCTTATAATTTGGATAAGTCGTAAAAATTTGTTATATTGTATTATATGAAAAGAAAAATCGGAATAGTAGGAAGCAGAGAGTATTCTAATAAAAGAAAGATAAAAAATGCTATATTTGAATTAAAGAATCGCTTTGGTGAAGAAATAGAGATAGTATCGGGTGGATGCAAATATGGAGCTGATTTATATGCAAAAAAATATGCATTAGATTTTGAAATTAAATACAAAGAATTTAACCCTGCTCATACTGTACATAATTTGTATTCAGCTATGAATGAAGCTTATTATAGCAAAGGTTATACACCTAAAAATTTTTTTCATAGAAATAAGCTTTTAGCAAAATATGTTGATTATATAATAGCATTTATACCAGAAGGTATTCCTTCTAATGGTACAATAGATACTATAAAGCATGCAAAAAAATTAGGAAAAAAAATTATTATAATTTCCTAATTTTGAGTATATATCTATATATTTATATATGGAGAAAATGGTTATGAAGTACAAAGAAAATAAGTTAACGTCTGTCAATGTAAATGACAATAATCGTAAAGAATTTAAAAAACTTGCAATAGACGAAGAAATTACTTTTCAAAAGTTAGTAAATATAGCTTTAGAATTGTATATAACCGACGTGAAATTTAGAAAAGCAATAAACAAAAGGAGATAGGTTACATGGAATTACCAAAAATGAATGTAAAAAAATCTAATGTAAAAAAGTCTGTAAATGCATTTAATTTTAATAAAATGGATGCAAAAAAGTCTAATAAAAAGAGGATACTATTATTATCAGATGATATACGATTGAAATCTGGCGTAGGGACTATGTCCAGAGAGATTGTCAGAGGTACTTTGCACAAGTACGACTGGGTTCAGTTGGGAGGAGCACTAAAACATCCAGACGACGGAATGGGACCAGTTGACTATTCGGAGAATTTTATAAATGCCGGGGCACCAAAAGATTCAAGTGTGAAAATATATCCCTCAACCGGGTATGGAACCCCTCATATGTTAAGAACTATTATTAAAGCAGAAGAACCCGATGCTATTATACACTTTACAGACCCTAGATTTTGGGGGTGGTTATATAATATGGAGCATGAAATTAGAAAAGAACTACCACTAACATATTTGAATATCTGGGACGATTTACCATTCCCTCATTGGAATGAGAGTTTTTATGAATCATGCGATTTATTAATGGGAATATCAAAACAAACCTATAATATTAATAAACACGTTTGTCAAAGAAAACCTAGAACTGATTGGGATTTAACATATGTACAACACGGGATAGACGAGAATATTTATAAACCAATTGATGATATTAATATTGAATTTGTAAAATTTCGTAAAGATTATACTCAAGGAAGAGAATACGATTTTATAGTAGGTTTTAATAGTAGAAATATAAGAAGAAAGTCTCCATCTGATTTAATGTTAGGGTTCAAAAAGTTTTGCGATTCTTTACCTAAGGAAAAAGCTAACAAATGTTTACTAATGTATCACACAGACCCTGTAGATAATAATGGTACAGATTTACCAGCAGTTAAAGCAAATATTGCTCCTGAGTGTCATGTACTATTTAGTTCTCAAAAAGTAGATGATAAGTACATGAATTATTTTTATAATATGTGCGATATTATAGCTTGTCCTTCATCTGCAGAAGGTTTTGGACTATCTCATATGGAAGCAATGATGTCTGGGACTCCAACTATAACTTCAGTTATTGGAGGTCTTCAAGACCAAATGGGTTTCAAAGTTAATGGTAAAGATATAACAGTAGATGACTTTACAGCCGAAAAACCCAGTAATTCTACAGGCGAGATATCTACTGATCATGGAGAATGGACTTTACCGCTATGGCCTCAATTGAATTTACAAGGATCTCCAGCAACTCCCTACATATATGACTCAAGAGTTAGTATCAGTCAAATAACAAATCAAATTAAAGTTTGGTACGATATGAGTAAAGATGAAAGGCAAAGAAGGGGTTTGGTTGGAAGGAATTGGGCTATAAAAAATGGCTTTACAAATAAAGGTATGTGTGAAGCATTGATATCATCTTTAGAAGGATGTTTTAAGAATTGGGAAAAGAGAAAATCTTTTACGTTAATAGATATTAATAATTTAAAGGATAAGGTTTATCCAGTTGGAGAGATATTATAATGAAAAAAAGTTTATACATAAGTTGTCCTGCTTCTTCTAGAAGTGGCTATGGTGATCATTCAAGAGATTTGATACATAGTTTAATTGCAATAGACCGATTCGAAATTAAAGTACTTGATCAAAGGTGGGGCGATTGCCCAATGGATGCTTTGGATGGAGATAGTGAATTAGATGGAAAAATAATAGAAGTATTAGTAAAAGATAAAAGTGAGGTAAAAGAAAGACCTGATGTATGGATCCAGGTAACAGTACCAAATGAATTCCAACCTGTAGGGCATTACAATATAGGTATAACTGCTGGGATGGAAACGACTATGGTACATGAAGAATGGTTAATGGGTTGTAATAGGATGGACATGGTAATAGTACCTTCGAAACACTCAAAAGTTACGCTACAAGATACAGTCTTCGAAAAAGTAGATAAGAACACTAAGCAAAAAGTTGGAGCATTAAAACTTGAAAAACCAATCGAAATCTTATTTGAAGGTCTGGATACTAGAATATTTGATAAAGAAAAGAATATTGTTAAGATTGAAGAGATTGATTCTATTAAAGAACAATTTTGCTTTTTAGTATGCGGTCACTGGTTAAAAGGCGACTTTGGCCACGATAGAAAAGATATAGGTGGAACTATAAGAACTTTTCTTGAAACATTTAAAAATACTGGTAATAAAAGACCTGCTCTGATTATCAAAACCTCTGGTGCAGGCTTTTCAGTTTTAGATAGAGAAGAATGTATTAAAAAAATACAAGGAGTTATCACAGGGTCCGAAATCAAGAATCCTCCTAATATTTATTTCTTACATGGAGATTTAACTTCTCAACAAATGAATTCTTTATATAACCACCCAAAGGTAAAAGCAATGGTTTCATTAACAAAGGGAGAAGGCTTCGGAAGACCTCTACTAGAATTTTCAATAACTGGTAAGCCTGTTATTGCTTCTAATTGGTCTGGTCACATCGACTTTTTAAGTAAGCATGGAATTATGCTAGCTGGTGAATTAAAAGATGTACATGAATCAGCTGTTTGGGAAAAGGTTATCTTAAAAGAATCTAAATGGTTTTATGCTGACTATGGATATGCTTCCATGGCTATGAGAGAAGTGTTTAAGAATTATAAAAGCTATCATGAAAAATCTAGAAAGCAAACTAAATACGTTAAAGACAATTTTACTTTAGATAAAATGACAATTGAATTTGAAAAAATATTAAAGGTTATACCAGAAAAAGTAGAATTAGCATTACCTAAATTGGAGAGAGTAAATGGATAAAATTAAAAAAGTAAACTCATGGAAAATAAGTCCTATAACTAAAAGAGAAGAGCTTTTAGTTGAATACGATGATAAACATGGTGAATCAAAGATGTGCATAGGCAGTGGGTTTTTTACAAATGAATACCCTTTGAATTATAAAAAATGGCCAGATTTTGATATAGAAAAGTATGAAAAAAATATGCCAAAATTAATGAAGTCTTTAAGGTTTGACGATGGAGAATCCTATTGGTACCCAACTACTATTCAGACTCAAGAAGGAATGGTCTTCCCCGATGGTAATTCTACAGATAATTGGCTATGGTGTTATGCTCCTATAGAAGATTTAGAAGAAGTTGATGAGCAAACTGGTTCAACTCAAAAGATAAATATGGAAAAAGCTGAAAGATTTGAAAGATATCTAGATGCAGTTAAAAATTTAAAAGGAGTTAATTTAGATGAGCTCAAGTAGTCACGGTTCAAGGATAGGAAGAAAAATACAAAGTTCACCTTCTAGAGTGGAGGGTGGAATGATAGCTAGTTGTTCTTACACAAATAGGCATGGCGAGAAAAAAGATTATCTAGTTATATGTATAAATTCTAATTATAATGGAGAATTCCATTGTTACAAGTTAAATAACTTTCATCCAAGCGATGTAGATGGTTTAGCTATAAAAAATGGAACAATGATTACAAATAAAATAATTCACATTAAAGTTGGAAGCCCTCAAAACTTTTATTCTAGTTTGAAAGGAATTGGAAAAAGAGATTTTAAAAGGTTTAATCATAAAAATATGAGTGGAACTGCAATCTGCGATTATAAATTAAATACGGGACTATAATATGAAAGAAAGATTAGGGTTCACAGCTGGAAATTTTGATTTGCTACACCCAGGTTACATTAAAACTTTTAAAGAAGCAAAAAGACATTGTGAAAAGTTTATAATATTTTTACAAAGAGATCCTTCTCTACATAGAAGGTCTAAGTATAAACCTGTAATACCTCTTTATGATAGATATGAGGCTCTGATGGCCATTAAGTATATAGATAACGTTTATACTTATCAGACTGAAGAAGAGTTATACGAGTTAATCAAGTTTTGGAAACCTGATATAAGGATATTGGGAGAAGATTATATAGGAAAACCTTTTACAGGTGACGATTTACCACCAAAGATTGTATATACAACAAGATCTCATGATTGGTCCACCACTAGGTTGAAAGATTTAATTACTAATCAAACTATAAAACAAAACCCCGAAGTTTGTAAAGGGAAAAAGATATGAAAATAAGTTACGCAATAACAGTATGCAATGAGCATAAAGAAATAGAAAAATTGTTAACGTTTCTATTTGAACATAAGCGAGAAGAAGATCAAGTTGTAGTCCAAATGGATATGAATGCAACTGAACAAGTTATAAATGTATGTGAAAGATACGAAAGTTATCCAGTTGAAGAATATAGATTAACCCAATTCGAATTGAACAAGAATTTTGCTCAATACAAAAATAATTTGAATAAAAATTGTGATGGTAATTGGATATTCCAAATTGATGCAGATGAAATTCCAAATCCTTACTTGATAGAAGCTTTACCATTCATTTTAGAAGCAAATTCAGGAACAGAAGCCTTCTGGGTACCTAGGGTAAATACAGTCGCAGGGATAACAGAAGCTCACATTCAAAAATGGGGTTGGAAATTAAACGAAGATAATTGGGTAAACTTCCCAGATTGGCAAATGAGATTGTATAAGAACACAGAAGAAATATATTGGATAAAACCCGTACATGAACAATTAAAAGGTTATACTAAATTTGCAAATCTTCCAGCAGAAGAAAAGTATGCTCTTTATCATCCAAAAGACATAGGAAGACAGGAGAAACAAAATGCATTCTATGAAACAATCTGAAAAAGACTATAAACTAAATTTGGGTTCGTCTGTAAATAAAGTTGGTAAAACTGTAACTCAGATAATACACTTTATTGGTGGAGAGAAAAGAACCTTCTCTGGTGTAAGAAGTGAAACTATAAAACAAGGTCAATTTACAAAACTTTGGTTAGAGGATGGTTCTGTAATTATGATAAACGATAAGAACGTTTTATGTATAGAGGTATTTAAAGATGTATAAAGAAAAAGGTTATTTAATTTTAAAAGGGTTTTTAAGATTCCATCCATACTTTGATGAGTATCTAAGTGATATGTGTAAGCTTGCAAAAATAATTTGTGATAAAAATAATGTAAGCTATGAAGAGTCAGATGATATAGAAATGTTAGTATCTAAGTTGTTTGCAAAAGAACCGACGCTCCCAATGCCACTTTATCATTTGGGCACACAAAATAATCAACTGCTATCTGGTAATAGATTAAAATATTCAGAAAAGTTATTAGACGTAGTTGAAGAGATATTAGGTAAAAATGTATTAGCAACGCCTTGTGCATCTGATACTTTTACCGGGTTCCATGCAAAGAAGTCTATGAATAAATATGTATTACCAATTCACGAAGATTTACCTTATCTATTACAAAGCGAGGATCAAATAACTGTTTGGATTGCATGTAGTCCCTACGTAAAAGATGTTGGAGGATTAGACGTTTGGGAAGGTAGCCATTTAGATGGTCCACACCCATATTATAAAAATGAAAATGATCACTATGTTGCAGATGTAGATGAAACAAAGTATAAGAAAGTAAATATAGACTGGGACTTTGGCGATGCAATTGTAATGCATGGCTCTCTATTACACAGAGGGCAAATAAATAAAACAAAGAATAGAACAAGAGTTATTCAATTATTTAGATATTCTAATTTAGAAACTGAAATGTCTATAAATAATAATTGGCTATCTAGAGTATATACAAGACCGGGAATAAAACCAGGAGATTTTTATGATAAATGTAAGTGAAATAGTAAATATAATTGAAAAGGTATAATGGCAAGCGGTATTTACAAAGTAACAGAACAATTTGAAGAAGCTATATCAAAATATACTGGTGCACCGTATGTAGTAACGGTTGATAATCAATCTAACGGTTTATTTTTAGCTTTGATGTATGAGAATGTGAAAGGGAAAGAAATATCCATTCCTTCTAGAACTTATCCTTCTGTACCTTGTGAAATTATACATGCCGGTGGTAAAGTAAACTTTGAGAAGATGAAGGGTAAATTTCTATCTGGTGCTTATCAATTAAAACCTACAAAGGTTTGGGATGCAGCATTATTATTTTCGCATAATATGTATAAGAAAGGTACTCACATGTGCTGCTCTTTTACTGGACCCTATAAAACTTTCAAACTTAGTAAAGGTGGTTGCATATTAACAGATGACCATGATGCATATTTATGGTTTAAACGTGCAAGATATTCTGGTAGGAGAGAATGCTCTTATCACGATGACAACTTTGATATGATAGGCTGGAACTTTTACATGATGCCAGAATTAGCAGCAAGAGGTTTATTGCTTATGAGTCAATTTTATAATGGAGAAAAACCTATAAAAAATAAACCTGTTAAAATGCCATACCCAGATTTATCTAAATATAAAATATATACAGAAGCTAATCGATGACTACAGCTATAATGCAACCATATTTTTTACCTTATATAGGCTATTTTCAGTTGATAAATAGTGTTGATAAATTTGTATTATATGATGATATAAAATATACTAAAAAAGGTTGGATAAATAGAAATAGAATATCCAATGGTGAATTAGTAACTATCCCATTAAAAAAAGCCTCAGACTATTCAGATATTGTTGAAAGAAAGTTATCAGACGATTGGGAGATACAAAAAAAGAAACTAAGAAATAAAGTACAATCTTGTTATTCAAAGTCTATGAACTATGAAATTGGAATGAAAATCTTTAATAGTATTTTAGAATATGAAAATACCAATCTTTTTGAATTTATATACAACTCTTTAAAAGAGATAAATTCTTACTTAGATATTGAAACTGAAATAATAATATCTTCTGATTTGAAAAGAAATAGAGAGCTTTCTTCGCAAGATTCTGTTATTGAAGTATGCAAAAAACTAGATACTAATTTGTATATAAATTCAATAGGCGGAAAATCCTTGTATAAAAAGGCGAAGTTCAAGTTAGAGGGTATAAATTTAAAGTTCTTAATAAATACCTGTATCAATAACTTTTCGATATTAGATATAATAATGAATATTTCTAAAGACGATATAAAAAGGAAGATGTTAAAAGATTATGAATTGGAATAAAATTGGTCAAATATTTAACCCTACTAAATGGAATGACGGTATAGATAGACCTTGGATGAGAACTCATGCTCAGTGCCCTTCAGTTTTAATTTTAAAAGATGCTGTAAGAGTTTACTTTTCTTCTAGACCATACCCAGATATAAATGGTAAACATTCAACTAATACTGGTTACTTAGATTTAGATAAAAAAGATTTAACAAAGATAATATCTGTTTCAGAAAAACCTCTAATGGAGCTGGGGTCAATTGGTGACTTTGATCAATATGGTATATATCCTTCTTGTATAATAAAGAGAAAAAGTGAATACCGTTTCTATTATGCAGGATGGTCTAGATGCGACGATGTACCATTCAATACGTCAATTGGTATGGCAATAAGTACTAATGGAAAAGACTTTGAAAGATATAGCAAAGGTCCAATTCTTGGTGCTACATCAACTGAACCATTTGTTATCAGTGGACCTAAGGTAAGAAAGTTCAATGATAATTGGTTTATGTTTTATTTAGCAGGAACCGAATGGAAACTGCATAGAGGTAAACCTGAAATTATATACAAAATCAAAATGGCTACATCTTCAAATGGATTTGACTGGAAAAAAGAAAATAGAAATATAATAACCGATTTATTAAATGAAGATGAGTGTCAAGCCGGTCCAGATGTATTTTATTATAAAGGTCTTTATAGAATGTATTTCGTATATAGAGAAGCATTTGACTTTAGAGAAAAAGAAGGTAGAGGATATAAGATAGGTTATGCAACATCTAAAGATCTATTCAACTGGGTTAGAAAAGATGACAAAGTTGGCATAAGTTATTCAGAAAGCGGTTGGGATAGTACAATGCAACATTACCCCCATATCTTTGATCTAGACGGTAAATTTTATATGATTTATAATGGAAATGAATTTGGAAAATACGGACTAGGCTTAGCAGAATTAGTTGAATAATAATTTGGATAAGTCGTAAAAAATTGTTATATTTAAGTAATGAAAAGAATACACAAAAGTACATACGAACAAGTATATAATCATTTAAAAAAATGTAATGAAAGCTTCCAACCCAAGCTTAGTAGTTATGTAAATATAAAAGAATATTCTGAAAAGATATTTAAAAATGCAATATTGTTTGAGCACTTTGAAAAAGACGAATTAGTAGGTCTAATTGCAGGCTACAAATTAACAGAATCTTTCTACATAACCAATGTTAGTACAGAGCCAGAGTATTCTGGTATGGGTATAGGTAAAGCGCTATTAGATGATTGCGAAGAGTTTTGTGAAAAGTATTTTATAAACGCAATAAAATTAGAAGTTAAACCTGAGAATAAAAGAGCCATAGAGTTTTATATAAAAAATGGCTTCGAATATAGAAATGAGATGGTATATGAAAAGAGATTATGATAAAGAATTAAATAATACAAAAGATCATAAATATGCTTATAACTTTGATTTTGACGTTATGCATAAGTATATGATAAAATCTTTTGAACCTTTTTTCAAAGAAGGCAACGTTTTGGAAATGGGAAGTTCATTTGGTGACTTTACAGAAAGGTTGTTACCATATTTCTATAATCAAGAAATTGTAGGTTTAGAAGCATCTGGTAAAGCATGCGGTATAGCTCATGATAGATTAGAAGGTAGGGTAGAATTCGTTAAAGGTTTATTTGAAGATGTTAAGTTAGATAGAAAATTTGATAATATAATTTTAACGCACGTCTTAGAACATTTGGATGACCCTATAAAAATCTTAAAAAGAATCAATGATGAATGGTTATCAGAAGAAGGTAGATTATTTTTAGTTTGCCCTAATGCAAATGCACCTTCAAGACAAATAGCAGTAAAGATGGGACTATTGAGTCATAATTCTTGTATAACTCCATCTGAAAAAGCTCATGGGCATAGAATAACTTATACACTTGATACATTAGAAAGGGATGTAAAAATAAGCGGTTTAGATGTAAAACATAGAAGCGGTATATTTTTTAAAGCTCTTGCAAACTTCCAATGGGATAGACTATTAAAAACTGATATTATATCTGAAGATTATCTAGAAGGCTGCTATCAGTTAGGACAGCATTATCCAGATCTATGCTCAAGTATATTTTTAATGTGCGAGAAAGGAAAATGAAAATAAATATATATTATAGACATGCAGAAGGCTGCAAGGAAGGATTCTTCAGACCAGAAGGGTTTACATTTGAAAGATGCTTAAAGTCTTTGATAAAATCAATTTCTGGTGTTGAAAATTTAAGTCTAACATTAGCTTTTGATGGAAATATAGAAAAAGATTTCATTAAAAATTATAAAGACAACTTTAATCATATAATAAATACTAATTATAGAAATAGTTTAAAGTCATTTTTACATTTACTAGATTATATAGAAAATCAAGATATGGCTGAAGACGAGGTAATATATTACATAGAAAATGATTATTTACATTTAGAATCTTGGCCTGAGAAAGTTAGAAATCTTTTTGGTACATTTAATGGTATAGATTACGTATCACTATATGACCATGCTGATAAATATTATGACTCTAGGTATGCAAGTCTTGTTTCACAAGTTGTAACTACAAAAGATTCACATTGGAGAACTACGCCATCAACTTGTGGGACTTATATGATGCAAAGAAAAACTTGGAATAAAGACATTGACATTTGGAAAGCAGCAACTGGCGATCATGAAACATTCATTAAATTGAACCAAGAAAGACAAAGATGCGTATTCACACCTCTCCCTGGATTGAACACTCATTGTATGAAAGGTTTGGAATCGCCAATAATAGATTGGAGAAAAATATGATTAGTGTAATAATACCAAGTTATAGAAACCCTAAGTGCTTAGATATCTGCTTAGAGTCTGCACTATTAGGACAAAAATATAGAAATGAAATAATTTGCATAATAGATGGTTATGTAGAAGAATCAGCTGAAATAATTAAAAAATACGAAAATGATGTTAACTTTATAGAAAACCCCGATAACAAGGGAATGCAATATTCATTGAATCTTGGAGTTTGGAATGCAACAACTGAAAAAGTTTTGATAGTAAATGATGATAATGTTTTATGTGCAGATTGGGATGA